>Ga0364922_10058_pt1 | contig 62642 bp, 63 predicted proteins | sample ExccelJu500001D4_2_FD_206955 | JGI IMG/M metagenome (GOLD analysis project Ga0364922, IMG submission 206955) | Enriched cells from Trout Bog Lake Hypolimnion, Wisconsin, USA - BchlTB.June20.5000.01.D4 | ecosystem: Environmental > Aquatic > Freshwater > Lake > Hypolimnion/Profundal zone | place...
ATGTTACATGTAACGTTTTACAGAGGGTCTTGAAAATGGCTGCGAATACTGCTGCAAGAGTTCAAAAATATCGGCTTTCTCTTCGTGGTTCTGGCCTACGGCCTATCCAAATTTGGGTGCCAGATACCAATGCCCCGGGATTTTTGGAGGAGTGCCGTCGCCAGTCTCAATTAGTTGCTCTGGCAGATCGATCAGATAATGAACTCAACTCTCTACTAGATACGGCTCTCAGTGATTTGGATGATCTATGAGACGAGGAAGTATTGTCACAGTTGCAATGCAAGGTGATTTTGGAAAACCTAGACCGGCGCTTGTCATTCAATCAGACGTATTTAATGATATTCATGCAACAGTGACTGTTGCCTTAATTTCAAGTGATTTAGTGCAAGCGCAGAGAGCTAGGAAATGCCCGTGAATGTATTGGAATGTGCGATGGAATAGAAAACGCCAGGCCTTGCGCTAGTCCTGGGGAGTGATAGGGGTCCTGACCAAGAATAACCACCCGAACCTGATTGAGTGGTGTCAGTTTGAGCGCTTTGAAGAAATTCTCCGGGCTAGGACAAACAAGATTGGCCCCAAGCGCAAATTCCTTTTGTAGATTGGCCTGTAAATTTCTCCAATCTTCCGTTTGAAAATAGTCACCTAGCAGTAAGCGCCAATCTTCCGGAATATCTTTTTCAGAAAAGATAGTCATTAAGCAGGGGTAAGTGCAAACTGCTGTGGGGCCTGAGAAGAATGTAGAACAGCCATAGACTCATGCTCTAAGTCATCGCGGTAGAAAGAGAAAGCAATTGGCATATCTTCTTGTAGGCTGCCGAGTAATTGATCTAGGCGAGCGCTGGTGACGCGCTGACCGTTGATGTTGGCAAGTAAATCACCTGCAGCAAGGCCTGCTGATTGAGCCGCTCCGCCATCCAAAACAGCAGTGATTTTCAGCCAGCCATTGATTTCCGTGTAGCGTATGCCCAGTTGCAGTTTGATGCGCTCGAGCTGAGTTTGCTTCTTTTGGCTTACTAAAATGGCTTTAGGATCAAACCACTTTTGCAGTGGAATATCTTTTACGCCAAAAATGTAATCTGATTTAAAGCGACTCCATATTTTAGTAAAGCCATCCCCTAGTAAATTAAATATCAGCGGGTCCAAGCCATCTTCAGCGATCCCTGCTTGATTGACCCCGTGTGTTTGCCAGATGAGGCGCATGAGGTCATCAAGCGATTTGCGGTGATTGGTAAATTGGCGAATGCTTAAATCTAGCCCCAATGCTAAAAGTGCACCTTTGCCGTAATAACTGACAACCTTGTTGGGCGTGTTTTCGTCGACCTGATAGTACTTTGTCCAAGCATCAAAAGAGCTATCGGCTAAGCTTTGTTTTGTTCTTCCCGGCCCACGAAACACGCTATTCCAGTTCTCTGCAAGCAAATTTAAATAGATTTTTAGATCAATCCGCTTGCTGCGAAACAGTTGCAAATCATCGTAGTAGCTTGTGAAGCCCTCAAACAGCCAGAGTAAGCGCGTATGGTTGCGACGGTCTAGCTGATAGGGTTGAAATGCTTTAGGCTGAATTCTTTTTACTAGCCATGCATGGAAATACTCATGACTGCATAGACCCAGGAATTCACGATATCCCGCCTCATCAAGTGGCACCCCATTTTGTGGGAGTTGATCCCGCCGGCACAATAATGCAGTGCTATTACGATGCTCTAGTCCACCATAACCAGCGAGCACAGCATTTACCAAAAAGAGGTAACTATTAAATGGTGCTTTCTTTGCTTTTGGCTCAAAGAGCCCGATGGTAGATGAGCAGATTGCCTGAAGATCGGTCGCAAGACGCTGCGCATCAACTTCATGAAGGCATCCCTGAATCGCCATTGCATGTGGTGTGCCATTACTCTGCCAATGGATCATCTGAAATTCACCAAGAGCAATTGGGTGATCTAGTAAATCATCATAATTTTTGGCTAAGTAAAAACCGTAGCCCTTTGGATCGGTTTTAACAGCGCGCAAGCTCGTTTGAATTGTCCAATGCGATGTCGCGGCAGACTCACTAGGAACGAGAGCAAGTGCACAGGGTAAATGCTCTTGGTTCTTGACAGAAAAACATAAGCTACTTGGATTAAAAAACCCGCGTTCATGATCAAGATAGGCTGCACGTACAGAAGAATCGAAGGCATACACGGTAGTCAGAATTTCAACTGGACTATTGACCTTGGGAAGACGCCATTGATCGTTATCTATTCTTTCTAGCGTCAGCGGTTTAGTTCTATCACCCTCTAGATAGGCTTCTATCGTTTCAATTTGTTTACTGAAATCACGGATTAAATAGCTACCCGGAATCCAGGAAGGCATTTGAATGATTTGCCCATGCGGATCTGGGCGTGCAATGCGTAATTTAACTGCAAAGCGATGGCCGTGAAGATCTGCAGGCCAAACTGTATAAACAATTTCAGGTAAATCAGAACTCAAGCTAGTGCTCATTGTGTATGTCGTCGCTAGTGATTTTGGGCGGTTATTTCTGTGCGTTCAATTTCTTTTCAATATCTGCAATTTGTGCTGCCCCAGGTATGCGACTGCCATCAACAAAAAAGAGGGTAGGAGTGCCTGTAATTCCATACGTTTTTGCGAGAAGCAGATTTTTATCTAATGGCGTGGTGCAATCTGTTTTACCGCTTAAGGGTGTGCCATTAATCATCCAATCGCTATACGCTTTTGATGGGTCAGCGGAGCACCAAATTTGTTTGGCTTTCACTGTTGAGTCGGCGGAGAGTATCGGAATGAGATAGGTGTAGATGGTGACATTCTCTAGTTGCTGCATTGATTTTTCTAAACGCTTGCAGTAGCCACAATTCGGATCAGCAAACACTGCTAGTTGGCGTGAGCCATTGCCATGAACAGTTTTAAACGCGTTTGCTTGTGGTAGGTCAGACCATTTGATGCGATTTAAATCAGACTGCCTTAGTTCGGTAATATTCTTTCCGCTAGCAACTTCGATAATGTCACCCTGAATTAAATACTTACTATCTTTATCAGTGTAGAAAACATCGCTTCCAACAAGTACTTCATATATTCCAGTGATTGGTGATGGGCTAACGCTTTTAATCTTTACGCCAGTCCCGAGCTTTTTTTGAAGATCGACCTTAATTTGTTGTTCAGATTGTGCATAGCTTACTGTCGCAAAAAACACAGTAGTGCAGATGAGTATTAAAGCGGCTACAAATTTATTCAAAATCAATATCTCCTAATGCGCGTTCAATGAGGCGCTGTTTAATGAAGTGGCTTTTATTGACCAGACCCAGCCCCCAGTTACGAATTTTGCGCTCAGCACTAATCGAGCCCGAAAATAGTTTTTTGAGCCTGTCTGTAACCCATAGTAAGGCGTCAGTATCGCCTTGGCGCTGACGTTCATAACGACGTAAAAGCACCAAATCACTGAGCGATCTAAATGCTTCACGCTGATTCAAAATGTGAAGTAGCGAAGCCACATCGCGCATACCTAGATTTAAACCTTGCCCTGCCAAAGGGTGCATCACGTGGGCAGCATCGCCAATCAGCACAACCTTTGGGAATTGTTCGGGGCCAATAAAACGTTTGGCACGAATTTTTCTTAATGGAAAAGCAGCAATTTCAGAATTCAGTGTGAGATTACCCAGCTGTTTGCAAATCGCACCGTCAGCAATCTCTTCAAATTGCTTTACCCAGGCAGTTTGATCCAGTTTGAGAAGTTCAGCAGCTTTTTCTGGCGAAGTTGACCACACCATGGAGGCTTGCTGATGAGGAAGTGGGAGCATTGCAATGATGTCGCCACCCGGCAAGAACCATTGATAGGCCGTTTCTAAATGGGGGTGAGTGCAAATCCAGTTGGCAACTACAGCGCTTTGCGAATAACTTTCTTCGCTGGCTTCAATGCCAATTGCAGAGCGAATTTGCGAATGAGCACCGTCTGCTGCAATGACAAGTTGGGCGCGTATAGACTCACTCTTTGCCAAGTGAAGGGTGGCACCATCTTGATCCACATCGATGGTTTGCAAGCTATCACTGCAGCGTTCCAATTTATTTTGGAAGCGACTCGCTTGATCCAGGGTGTGTTCAATTAAATTGGACTCACCAATCCAGGCCAGTTGAGGTGTGCCAGATTCGAAGGCTGATAAATGCAGTTGATCGGTTTTATGGGCGCGATCCCCATAAATACGCATGTCGCGCACTGGCTGCATGCGGCCGTGATCCAAGGCATCCCAAATTTGTAAGCGACGGAGTATTTTTTGCGTGCCGGGTGAAAAGGCATAGATTCGTTGTCCCCACTGAGGGCCTTGAGGGCTAGGGCATGGGTTTGCTAAATCAGGTGCAATTTGGACGGTTTGTAGACCCATTTGGGCTAAACCGAGCGCACAAGCCTTGCCAACAATGCCTCCGCCAACAACGGCGACATCAAAAGTGCGTGTTTGGGCCGGTTTATTTGGGTTATTTTGGTATGCATCAGACATAACTCGATGATATCGAAACCGAGCCCTTTACAATACGTTCATGTCTTTGAAATGTGGCATCGTCGGCCTGCCTAATGTCGGCAAATCTACCCTCTTTAACGCGCTTACCAAAGCTGGAATCGCTGCAGAAAACTATCCCTTCTGCACGATTGAGCCCAATGTAGGTGTTGTTGAGGTTCCTGACCCCCGTTTAGCGGCTTTGGCTGAGATCGTCAAGCCAGAGCGGATACTTCCTGCCACAGTCGAGTTTGTCGATATTGCCGGTTTAGTGGCGGGCGCCTCCAAAGGAGAGGGTCTTGGTAATCAGTTTTTGGCAAATATTCGCGAAACCGATGCCATTGCCCATGTGGTGCGTTGTTTTGATGATCCCAACGTCATCCACGTTGCCGGGAAAATTGATCCAATTGCAGATATTGGCGTAATTGATACTGAGCTCGCCTTATCTGATCTCACTACGGTGGAGAAAACATTAAATCGCTCCTCTAAGGCCGCCAAATCAGGAAATGACAAAGAAGCTGCCGCATTAGTAGCTGTGTTGACTAAAGTGCAAGCCCACCTAGACCAGGCTTTACCGGTGCGCAGCATAAAGTTAACGGAAGAGGAAAATCTCGTTTTAAAGCCGCTGTGCTTGATTACAGCCAAACCAGCAATGTATGTTGCCAATGTGAAAGAAGATGGATTTAGTAACAATCCACACTTAGATGCTGTAATTGCGCATGCCGCTAAAGAGGGCGCTCCAGTTGTGGCGGTCTGTGCCGCAATTGAGGCAGAAATCGCTGATTTGGATGATGCTGATAAGGCCGAGTTCTTGTCAGACCTAGGTATGGATGAGCCGGGCTTGGACCGCGTTATTCGTGCTGGCTACCGTCTTTTGGGCCTGCAAACCTACTTTACGGCTGGTGTTAAAGAAGTGCGTGCATGGACGATTCATCAGGGTGATACAGCCCCACAAGCTGCTGGCGTGATCCATACTGATTTTGAGCGCGGCTTTATTCGCGCGCAGACGATTGCCTACGATGATTTCATTCAATTTAAAGGTGAAGCCGGCTCCAAAGAGGCTGGAAAAATGCGCGCAGAGGGCAAAGAGTATGTTGTCAAAGATGGCGATGTGCTCAACTTTCTGTTTAATGTGTAACAGCTCAAAAATAGCTCAGCTAGCCTTACAAAACAAAAAGCCCTTACATTTCTGTAGGGGCTTTTTGTTGCTAGCTTGGAAGTGGCCTAGTTCGCCTTAACGGCCTTCTCTAGACATTTTGAAATCTCTTCATAGCGTTTTAAGGCCAATTGTGTTGGCAATACCTCTTTTTTACGACCATCATCATTGGCAACCATTTTGATATAGCCCATAGCGCTCAAATTTTTGAGGCGGCCATGTAAAGTCGCTTGAGAACCCAGGTCAGCAAGAGAGATTAGATCGCCTACTAAGGTAGATTCATTAGCTTGGTATGACAATACGATTTTATTAAGCAAGCCCTCTTCGATATTGTCCAGTTTTTTCCCTGGATTAATGCGATCTAAGACATCGATCAGATTTAAAAATCGTAGATAGGATGGGGGTTTATTACTTGGCATTTTTTGGATCATTTGCTTAGAAGCTGATATAAGTATATTCCCTTAAAGTACAAAAATAATTAAGAAGCTACTACTTAAATCAAATTATATTGTTCGCAATGACTAAGTACACAACAGAAGGTCTCATTGGCATTGCAATTAGCGCGATTACTTACGCGCTACTTTTTTATCTAAATGACTGGTTAACGCAGTACGTAGCATATGGTTTGGGTGTGAGCTGGATTTATTTACCCGCGGGCTTACGCTTATTTTTAACCCTCATCTTTGGATTTCCTGGTGCGCTTGGCATTGCATTAGCCACTTTTTTAATTAGCTATTTGGGCGCCTTCTCGCAAGACCTCGTCACTTGCATTGGTATTGCAATCATTTCAGGCTTTGCGCCCTATCTTGCGAGAGTGTTTGTTTTAATGAATATCAAGATCGCACCAGATTTAAGCGATCTTAATTTACCCAAGCTCTTATTTTGCATAGTGATTTATGCCTTATTCAGCTCTGGTTTGCATCAATGGTGGTTTGCCACTAGAGGCCTTGCAAATACTGGGGGTATTAATTACTTTATTGCGATGTTTACGGGGGATGTAATGGGCACAGTTTTGTTGGTGACCAGCATTAAGTATGGCCTGGATTATTTAAAGGATTTCAGAAAAATAAGGCCTTAAGTCCTTCGCCTGGGTCGTTTGCGCGCATAAAGGCTTCCCCCACCAAAAATGCATTCACATTATGCTCACGCATTAGTTCAACGTCATTGCGACCCATGATTCCTGATTCAGTCACCAAGGTTTTATCCTGCGGCACCATAGAGAGTAGGGATAGGGTTGTTTGGAGAGTTACTTCAAATGTTTTGAGGTTGCGATTATTAATCCCAAGTAGGGATGTTTTGAGTTCGAGAGCGCGCTCGAGTTCTGCGGCATCATGCACCTCTACTAGAACATCAAGTCCTAACTCGTGAGCACATGCCTCAAGCTCTTGCATCTGATGAAGTCCAAGACAAGCAACAATCAACAGAATCGCATCGGCTCCAATGGCACGAGCTTCATAGATTTGATAGGGGTCAATCGTAAAATCTTTTCTTAAGACTGGAATCTGGCATGCTGTACGCGCTGCTTGGAGATAGGTATTGCTGCCTTGAAAGTAGTCTGTATCAGTCAAAACCGATAAACAGGCTGCACCATTTTTTTCATACGTTTTTGCAATTTCTGCTGGAACAAAGTGCTCACGCAGAATGCCTTTGCTAGGGCTAGCTTTCTTGATTTCAGTAATCACCCCAGGCATTCCTGCGGCAATCTTTTGATGGATAGCATGAATGAAGCCACGTGTTTTCAGCAAGGGATCATGTTGATTGGCCTCGGCTTGTTCACGCTGGTTTGCAAGCGAGATTTTTTTTGAGTGTGCCGCAACCTCTATTTTTTTGGTCGCAACAATTTTATTGAGAATATCGCTCATGAATTCAGTAATTAGTTAATTTGGCTGGCGCTTACAAATTGATTGAGTTTTTGACGGGCTGCTCCTGAGGCAATCGCGGCTTTTGCCATTGCAATGCCTTGAGCGATATCGTTTGCAACACCTGCAACATACAAGGTGGCTCCAGCATTAAAGCAAACGATATCACTTGCTGACCCAGCTTTGCCATCCAATACATCAAGCACTATTTTTTTCGATTCTTCTGCATTGGCGACCTGAAAGCTATTGGTCGGTGCCGTACTGAAACCAAATTGACTTGGATGAATTTCGTATTCGCGCACTAAGCCATCTTTAAGTTCGCCAACAAGAGTGGGGCCCTCAAGAGAAATCTCATCCAGTCCATCACGGCCATATACAACCAAAGCATGTGTCATTCCAAGAGCATGCAAGACTCTTGCTTGGATACCCACCAGATCTGGATGAAAGACGCCCATCAAGATACGTTTTGCATCTGCTGGATTGGTTAGTGGTCCGAGGATATTAAAAATCGTGCGCACACCCAATTCCTTGCGGATGGGGGCTACATTTTTCATGGCAGGGTGGTGGTTGGGTGCAAACATGAAACCTGCCCCCACCTCCGTGATGCAATGAGCAACTTGTTCGGCTGATAGGTCGAGTCTGACGCCGAGAGATTCTAGAACATCAGCACTGCCAGATTTACTGCTGACACTGCGATTGCCATGTTTAGCAATTTTTGCTCCTGCCGCTGCCGCAACAAACATCGCTGCAGTAGAGATATTGAAGGTGTGCGCTCCGTCGCCCCCTGTGCCAACTACATCGACTAAATGACTGCGGTCAGTGACTTCTACGGGTGTGGCAAATTCGCGCATGACTTGCGCTGCTGCTGCAATTTCACCAACAGTTTCTTTTTTAGTCCGCAGTGCAATTAAGAGGCCTGCAACCAAAGTGGGGTGCATTTCTCCGCTCATAATGAGGCGCATCATTGCTGTCATTTCATCATGAAACAATTCTCGATGTTCAATACAGCGCTGTAATGCTTCTTGGGGAGTAATGGGCATAAGCTGGTTTGCTGAATTAATTATTTTTCAGAAAATTCTGAAGTAGCGCATGGCCATGCTCTGAAAGAATGGATTCAGGGTGAAATTGCACGCCTTCAACTGCCAACTGGCGATGACGCACACCCATAATTTCACCATCAGAAGATGTAGCGGTAATTTCTAGTTCTGCTGGAATAGAGCTTTTCTCAATTGCAAGCGAGTGATAGCGAGTCACCTTAAATGGATTGGGGAGATCTTTAAAGACGCCCTCGCCAGTGTGTGAGATCAAATCAGTCTTGCCGTGCATTACTTTTTGGGCGCGAATAATTTTTCCACCAAATGCTTCACCAATCGCCTGATGACCCAAACACACTCCAAGAATGGGAATCTGACCTGCATAGTGTTTGATCGTGTCTACGGAAATCCCAGCCTCTGCTGGACTACAGGGTCCCGGTGAAATACAAATACGCGCAGGATTTAGGGCGGCAATTGCTTCAACAGCAATCTCGTCATTACGAACTACCTTTACCTCTTCACCCAATTCTGCAAAATATTGCACGAGGTTGTAGGTAAAAGAATCATAGTTATCAATCATTAGGAGCATCAAGTCCTCCTTGTACTAAATCGGCGGCCATTAAGACGGCGCGCGCCTTGGCTTCGGTTTCTTTCCATTCGGCAGTTGGATCAGAGTCTGCCACTACCCCAGCACCCGCTTGAGAGTGAAGCATGCCATCGTGAATGACGCCGGTACGAATTGCAATGGCCACATCCATATCGCCCGAGTAAGAGAGATAGCCAACCGCGCCACCATAAACACCCCGTTTGACAATCTCCATCTCATCAATGATTTCCATTGCTCTTATTTTTGGTGCACCAGATAAGGTTCCGGCAGGAAAGGTAGCGCGTAATACATCCATATTGCTCATATTGTCGAGCAATTCTCCCTCTACAGAGCTGACGATATGTTGCACGTGAGAATATTTCTCAATCGACATCGAGTCAGTCACCTTGACGGAACCAGTTTTAGCAATGCGCCCAACATCATTACGCGCAAGATCAATCAACATCACATGCTCAGCAATTTCTTTTGGATCAGCCAACAGTTCTGTCGCTAGACGTTCATCTTCTTCGGGAGTGGTGCCACGCGGACGAGTTCCAGCCAGCGGACGAATAGTCACCATCTTTGCCGATCCCCGCTTTTCTTGGCGTACCAAAATCTCTGGAGATGAACCTACCACTTGTAAATCCCCAAAGTCGTAGTAGTACATATAAGGCGATGGGTTTAAGGAGCGCAATGCTCTATAAAGTGACAGGGGTGAATCTGTGAATGGTTTGCTAATGCGCTGCCCAATTACAACCTGCATGCAATCGCCTGCCAAGATATATTCTTTGGTTTTGCGAACTGCATTTTCAAAATCTGCAGTTTTAAATCGACGAATTAACTCTGTTTTTGTGCTGGCTCTAGAAGTAGGCATACTCACCGGTTTGCTTAAGCAAGCAAGTAACTCTTTGAGTCTAGCGTGAGCTCTTTCATAGCCATCAGGCAAGCTTGGGTCGGCGTACACGATGAAATAAATTCGTCCGGCTACGTTATCCACCACTGCAAGTTCTTCAGTGAGCATTAACTGAATATCGGGAACGCCTAATTCATCGGGAAGGCTATGCCTTGCCAAGCAAGATTCAATATACCGAACGGTGTCATATCCAAAGTAACCAGCTAAGCCACCACAAAAGCGAGGGAGGCCAGGTTGTAATGCAACCTTAAAACGCTTGAAATAAGCATCCACAAAATCGAGCGGATTATCGCGATTGGTTTCAACTACTTTGCCATCGGTAAGAACCTCAGTAAGGGGCTCAATTGGGGTGCCAACGGTTCTTAAAATAGTTTTGGCTGGTAGGCCGATAAAAGAAAAACGTCCAAAGCGCTCGCCACCTAAAACGGATTCGAGTAGGTAGGTATTTTTTTTACCAAAGGCCTGTGTCAGCTTTACATAAAGCGATAAGGGGGTTTCTAGATCAGCCAAAACCTCTTTTACGAGAGGGATGCGATTAAACCCCTGTTTAGCTAGAGCACTAAATTCTTCACGTTGCATTAGATGTTTCCTAGCTCAGTGCGCATCGCCTCAATCACTGCTGTGTAATTTTCTTTGCCAAAAATAGCAGAGCCAGCCACAAAAGTATCGGCACCCGCTTTTGCAACTTGAGCAATATTGTCAACTTTGATACCACCATCTACTTCAAGGCGAATATGGCGACCAGTTTCTTGTTGATACCGGTCTAGGCGAGCACGTACATCAGCAATTTTCTGCAGTGTGCTCGGAATAAATGATTGACCACCAAACCCTGGATTGACTGACATGAGTAAAACAAGGTCAACTAATTCAAGGGTGTGATCTAAATAGGCAAGCGAAGTTGCTGGATTTAAGACAATGCCGGCCTGACAACCTTGATCTCGAATGAGATTGAGGGTGCGGTTTACATGGGGGCTCGCTTCTGGATGAAAGCTAATGAGATCGGCTCCGGCCTTGGCAAAATCCGGAACAATCCGGTCAACTGGCTCAACCATTAAATGGACATCGATTAGGGCAGGTTTGCCGTTTTTCATGGCGTGTGGACGGATTGCCTCACAGACCAGGGGGCCAATGGTGAGGTTGGGGACATAATGATTGTCCATCACGTCAAAGTGAATCCAGTCGGCACCCGCAACTAATACGTCTTGAACTTCCTTGCCTAGACAGGCAAAGTCAGCCGACAAAATAGAGGGGGCAATGACAAATTGGGTGTCTGAAGTTGATTTCTGGCTATCCATCCCTAGATTCTAGCTTGCAGTTGGCTTCTGGATGGAGCAGAATTCCTCCATGAACCCTCACGAAATCAGCATTATGGTCAGAACTCAGTATTTATCAGAGCAATCTGACCCAGATAATCACCAATTTGCCTTTGCCTACACCGTCACTATCCGCAATACGGGACAGTCTAGTGTTCAGTTGATTGCCCGTCATTGGCTCATTACGGATGGAGATAACGACGTTCAGGAGGTTCGGGGTTTGGGTGTGGTCGGTCAGCAACCCTTATTGCGCTCTGGAGAGCATTTTGAGTACACCAGTTGGGCTACTTTACCCACCCCAGCGGGAACAATGCGTGGCGAATATTTTTGCGTTACCGAGGATGCCCAGTTCTTCCAAGCCCCTATCCCTGAGTTTGCGCTGGTGATGCCTAGAACTCTGCATTAAAGCTTGATAGAGCTATTTTTTCCCTTTGCCGGTCCAAAGGACAATAAACAAGAGCAGCGCCAGTGCCAGACCTGCTTCAAAGACAAACATCAGCATTGGGTATTCATCAAGTAAATTGGCAATCATGATTTCTATGTTCAGATTAAAAGCGATGCAGTGTGTTGGGGTAAAAAAGACTGCCCTAAGTGTATTCCTTCTCGCGGTAGCAGCCTTGATTGTGGGGTGCACTACCCCACCAACGCGTGGCCCCGTAAGCCGCCCTTCAAGCACTAATGGCAGCGCCTACAGCTCTTCAATAGCAAGCTTTACTCCGGCATTGTGGCAGGATTTACCAGGCTGGCAAGATGATGACTTATCCCAGGCATGGCCCGCATGGTTAAAGAGTTGTGACGCACTGCGAAAACGAAGTAGTGATGTCAACTGGCGCACGGTATGCTCGCAAGTCGACTCAGTCAACGGTAATAGTACGACTGCCATTCGTCGATATTTTGAAGCGCACTTTCAGGCGTATGAGGTACGCAATTCCTCTGGCAGCAATACTGGCTTAATCACCGGCTATTACGAACCCGTGATGAATGGCTCTCTTGTGCGCACTGCAAGTTATACCGTTCCTCTCTATCGTTACCCCAGCGCCTGGAAAAATACCAAGCCTAATCCAGGACCTACTCGTGCACAACTGATCGGCTCAGGAATGCTGACGGGCTCTGAGATTGCTTGGGTTCAAGACCCTGTAGCGGCAGCATTCATGCAAATACAGGGCTCAGGAAAAATTCGTCTTGAGGATGGCCGGGTTCTTCGTCTCGGATTTGCCGGTACAAATGACCAACCATTTAAGTCATTTGCACAGTGGCTGTTAGATCGCAAGGAGATTACTCGTAGTGAAGCTACGATGCAGGGTATTTCAAATTGGGCGAAACAACATCCTAGTCGCGTCGATGAAATGCTCAATGCCAATCCCCGCTTTGTCTTTTTCAAAGAGCTGCCGGGCAATGTCAGTGCTGAGCTAGGGCCCAATGGAGCGCTGGGCGTGCCTTTAACGGCGGAAAGAAGTATTGCAATTGATCTTCAGGCAATGCCTTTAGGGGCCCCAGTATTTTTACTAACTACTAAACCATTAAGCAGTCAGCCATTACAAAAATTAGTCATGGCGCAAGATACGGGTAAGGCAATTGTGGGTGGTGTCAGGGCCGACTATTACTGGGGTTCTGGTGAGTCTGCTGCAGAAATGGCTGGGCGTATGAAACAAAATGGAAGGATGTGGCTATTACTTCCTCGCTAGACCTGACTAAAAAAGAGTTAACTTTTTTCTAGAAAGCGCTGAGCGAGATTGACCCAGTAGTTCACACCAACCGGAATCAAAGCGTCATTAAAGTCATATGAGGGATTATGGAGATGGCATGGTCCCATACCATGGCCAACAGAGCGGTGATCACCATCCCCATTACCTAGAAAAACATAGCAGCCAGGTTTCTGGAGCAGCATGAATGCAAAATCTTCGGCGCCCATAGTTGGATCAATGCGGTTGTCTACATTTTTATCTCCCACCAAATCTCTCATGACTTCGGTGGCAAATTGAACCTCTGCATCGTGATTGATGAGTGGTGGGTAATTACGGCTGAATTTAATTTCTGCTTGGCACTCGAAAGCGCTGGCAATGTTATGTGAAAGTTCACGTAGGCGACTTTCAATTAAATCGAGTACCTCTAGGGTAAAGGTGCGAACAGTGCCCCCAATAAATGCGCTCTCAGGAATGACATTACTGGTTTCCCCAGCATGAAATTGGGTGATGGATAAGACTGCAGCATCTATCGGGCGCTTATTGCGGGTGATGATGCTCTGTAGGGCTTGGGCAATTTGCACTCCAGTCAGCACGGGGTCAGCGCTGTTATGGGGCAAGGCTGCATGACCACCTTTACCAGTGATCATGATTTCAAAGCTATTGCTAGAAGCCATCATTGGACCGCTTGTCACACCGAAGTGGCCTTCCGGTAAGCCGGGCCAGTTATGTAATCCAAACACTGCATCACATGGAAATTGTTCAAAAAGGCCGTCGTTAATCATTTCTTGAGCACCAGCACCACCCTCCTCGGCGGGCTGAAAAATGAATATGACAGTCCCTTTAAAGTTGCGATGATTCGATAGATATTCGGCGGCGCCCAAGAGCATGGCTGTATGACCATCATGACCGCAAGCATGCATTTTTCCTGGATTTTGCGAAGTATGCGCAAAAGAGTTATGTTCTTGTAGGGGTAGTGCATCCATATCGGCGCGCAAGCCAATCATCTTGCCTGGACCGAGATCACCCTCTAATTTGCCAACGACCCCTGTTTTTCCCAAACCACGAAAAACGGTAATACCCCAGCTTGAAAGTGCTTGGGCAACCAGATCTGATGTGCGATTCTCTTCAAAACGCAATTCTGGATGGGCATGAATATTGCGCCTTATTTCTTGAATTGCTTGAGCGGAATCGACGATTTCAGGTAGTAATCGCATAGCTTCATCTTATCCGAAACTGATCCTCAATGCACTTAGTGTCAGCCTCTAGAGTCGGTTCATGGGTTCAGGGGGTATTTATATGCTGTGCAGCAAATTGCAATGCGTTTAAAGAATAGGCCATATCGCTTGCCTTTCCCAGGTCTTTTGGCAACGAGGGGATTAGCCCCAAATAGGGTGCTGCAATACATTCTTTGAGTGTTTGGATATTTTCATGAAGTAGTGGCATCGCATTAGCAAGCGTATTAGCAACCCATCCTGCAATTGGTAGATTGCGAGTGTTTAATGCTTCACAACTTAACAAAGCATGGTTAATACATCCCAAGCGCATGCCAACGACCAAAATCACCGGTAGATTGATTGATTGGGCTATGTCACCTAAGTTCTCATCCTGGTTAAGGGGCACCAAAAATCCACCTGCACCCTCTACGATCACTGCATCAAACTTCCTGGAAATTTCATGAAAAGCCTTGAGAATGACATCACTCTCTAAATGAATACCTTTGGCTTTTGCACTCAAATGAGGCGCTGCTGGCTGATCCAAAATATAGGGACATAAATGATTCACTTGATCAGCAGGGAGCTTGGATGCGATACGCAATGTTTCTAGATCTTCATTCAGGCTTTGCCCATTGTGATCAAGGTAAGTACCCGCAACCACTGGCTTGAAACCAGCGGCATTGATTCCAGTTTCTCGCAGTTTCACAATGAGCGCACCGCTCACCAATGTTTTGCCAACTTCGGTATCGGTGCCAGTAATAAAGAATCCCGGCGTTCTCTTCATGATGTAGATTCCAACACTTTTTTCTCGATTACTTGCAATGTTTTAATCAGCTCCCGCACATCTTCTTCGCTATGGTTCGCGGAAAAAGTAATGCGCAAACGCGAGCTACCTACGGGTACGGTTGGCGGGCGAATTGCTGGAATCCAGTACCCCGCCTCATCTAATAACTTTGCAGCTTGCAATGCATTTGCATTGCTCCCCAACACAATAGGTTGAATAGGCGTTGGTGAATTTAACTTCTGCCATTTTGAGAAGATCATTTCAGTCTGCCAAATAGAAATCACTCTAGCTAGTTGGGCGCGACGTAATTGTCCTTCACCCCCCTCTATGAGCTCTAAGCTCTTTTGCACGGTATAGCCAATAGCAGGAGGTGTAGCGGTACTGTAAATGTACGGACGACCTTTTTGAATAAGCCATTGAATCAATGACTCCTGCGCACAAATGAAAGCGCCACTCACGCCAGCCGCTTTGCCAAGAGTGCCGATATAGACGAGCCTATCAGAGGCAATATTGAGTTGCTCTAAGATGCCATGACCATGCGCACCAAGCACGCCAAAGCCATGTGCATCATCCACTATGAGCAATGCATCTTCTTTGATTGCAAGCCTCAGTAATTCTTGAAGTGGTGCAATGTCCCCATCCATACTGAAGACGCCATCGACCACAATCATTTTTAGGGGAGAGGAATCTTTTTCTAGTAACTGAGCTAGAGCATCTAACTGGGTGTGATCAAACAAATGTACTGTTACTTTGGTTTGTGCTTTTGCTAAGCGGACCCCATCAATCAGGGAGGCATGATTTAAAGATGCCGAATAAATACTAGCTTGGCCTTCTGGCGCTAATCTAGCGAGCCCAGTCAGTGCGGCAATATTAGCCATGTATCCAGTGCTAAAAAAAAGTGCTTTTACATCTGGTATGTGCTTATCTTGAAACTGCGCCAATTTTTTTTCTAGCAAGTCATGAGCAATGCTGTGGCCACTAATTAAGTGTGATGCTCCGCTCCCAACGCCAAATTTGACAACCCCTTCTCGGAGCGCCTCTACTAAGACTGGATGATTGGCAAGGCCCAAATAGTCATTACTACAAAAGGCCTTCAAGTTTTTTTGCTCTACATGTACATTTGTATCGCAAGGTGATTGAGTAATGCGTAATTTTCTGAGTAATAACTCTGAATTCAATTGCACAAGTTGCTGCTGTGCCAAATCAATTGCATAAACATGTTTTTTATCTGTCATGCCAATACCTGCTCTAGCGCGCGTTGGACTGCGTGACCTAGTTCGATAGTTTCATCGGTTGATAGAACATAAGGAGGCATGACATAAATAGTATTGCCAATGGGTCTGATAAGCACTCCCTCGTTCAGACTGGCAGAAAACATTTCTCGTGGAAAGGTATTTGGATTTTTCAAATACCCAGTACGAACATCAAAAGCAAGAATCATGCCCTGCTGGCGCCAGTGCTCTATGCGAGGATCGATTTTTGCCCATGCAAATGCATTTGCTAAATCCATTGATCGCTCAATATTTTTCTCAAGCACATTATCAGTTTCAAATATTTCTAGACAAGCCAAGGCGGCGGCGCAGGCGAGGGGATTGCCGGTGTAGGAGTGGGAGTGTAAAAAGCCATGTTTGGTTTGGTCTTGATAAAAAGCACGATAGATGGTATCTGTTGTGAGGCAAATAGATAGTGGTAGATAACCGCCGCTGATACCTTTAGATAAGGTTAAAAAATCAGGCCAAATATCCGCATGCTCGCAGGCAAAAAATTTACCTGTACGGCCACAACCAACAGCAATTTCATCGGCTATCAAATGGATTTCGTAGCGATCACATAAGACTCTTAGTTGGCGAAGATATGTAGGCGAATACATCGCCATCTGCCCTGCGCACTGAATCAGTGGCTCCACAATGATTGCCGCAATGTTCTGATGCTCTTTAGAAAGAATGGTTTCCAAATCTGTTGCTGCTCGCTTGGCTACATCCTCTGCCGTTTCACCATCCTGGGCTAAACGTGCATCTGGTGATGGTGCAGTCAATACTTCCTGAAGGAGTGATCCATAAGCTTCGCGAAAAATCGCCACATCAGTAACGGCAAGTGCCCCCAAGGTTTCACCATGGTAGCCATTATGCAAGCAGACAAATTTTTTCTTTGCAGGTTTATTTTGATGTCGCCAATAATGGTGGCTCATCTTTAAAGCAATTTCCACTGCCGAGGCGCCATCAGATGCATAAAAAGCATGCCCTAAATTCCCTTGGGTTAATGCGGATAGCTTTTCCGATAACTGCACAACTGGTGGATGTGTGAAGCCTGCGAGCATCACGTGCTCAATTTTCTCTAATTGCTCGCAAATTGCCTGATTAATGCGTGGGTTTGCATGACCAAATAAATTAGTCCACCAAGAGCTAATGCTATCGAGTATCACTCGCCCTTGATCATCGTAGAGCCATGCTCCCTTACCTTTTGTAATGGCAATTAAGGGCAAGGACTCATGCTGCTTCATCTGGGTGCAAGGATGCCAAACTGCAGATAAGCTCCTTGAAACCCAGTTCATTTGATGTAGATCAGAACTCATGGTGTTTTTCATTCCTTATATTTGACCATTAGTTTTTGCTCGTATAGGCTTCTTTCTGTTATGTTTATGCCTTGATTTAATCTAATTTCTGGAATTCGACCATGCTGGACGCTCAAACCACTGAAAAGCCCCTTACCCATATCAAATCAAGGGCTGGCTTGCGCAAAGAGCTTGATGCGGCTGGAAATTGGACGGTCGCTCAAATCGAAGCCTTATTTGCACTGCCTTTTAATGAGTTGATGCGCCAGGCTCAGGAAACGCATAAAGCCAGCTTTCCAGAGGGCGATATTGAATTGGCCACCCTGTTATCTATTAAGACGGGCGGCTGCCCTGAGGACTGTGGGTATTGTCCTCAAGCGGCTCGATATGACACAGATGTTAAAGCCGATAAGTTGATGGATCTAGACCAGGTGCTGGAGGCTGCTAAAGCTGCCAAGGCTGCTGGGTCAAATCGTTTCTGTATGGGCGCAGCTTGGCGCGAACCCAAAGACCGGGACATTGAAAAAGTTACCGCCATGATTAAGGGCGTAAAAGCCCTGGGTTTAGAGACTTGCGCCACCCTCGGAATGCTAGAGGAAGGGCAGGCTAAGGCCCTTCAGGAAGCTGGTTTGGACTTCTATAACCATAATTTGGATACCAGCGAAGATTTTTACCGTTCGGTAATTTCAACTCGCGGCTACCAAGACCGTTTAGATACGATTTCAAATGTGCGCGCTGCAGGTATGTCTGTTTGCTGTGGCGGCATTGTCGGAATGGGCGAGTCACGGGAGCAGCGTGCTGCATTCTTGACTCAATTGGCTAATTTGAGCCCTTACCCTGAATCAGTGCCAATTAATCATTTGGTACCCGTTTCGGGAACACCATTGGCAGATCAAAAGCCGCTCGATCCCCTTGAATTTGTTAGAACCATTGCCGTCGCTCGCATTACTATGCCCCTTGCAAGAGTGCGTTTATCTGCCGGACGCCAAGAGCTTGGCAGGGCCGTCCAGGCTATGTGTTTTATGGCTGGCGCCAACTCGATTTTTTATGGTGAGCAACTACTCACTACCGGTAATCCCGAGGCAGAACAAGACCGAGAGCTGCTGGCTGAGCTAGGCTTAAAGACCAAACAAAGCTGCAAAACCGAAGTTTTGGTCTAATTTTCTAATGACCCCCATTGATCGCCTCATTATTGAATTTGATACCGCCCTGCGATCGGTCGTGGGGGGTGCAAATTCTCAGCGCCCAACGCCTGGCTCAGAACACACAAGCAATTCGTTTTTAGATGCGAGTGAACGCGAGCATGCTGCTGGCCTGATGCGTGTCAATCATGTGGGCGAGGTATGTGCCCAAGCCCTGTACCAGTCCCAAAAGTTAGTGGCTCGTAAGAAAGAAATTCAGCAGATGTTGGATCACTCTGGCCAAGAGGAGATGGATCACTTGGCTTGGTGTGAAATGCGCCTGCAAGAGCTTGGTTCTCATACCAGCTACCTCAATCCTTTTTGGTATGCCGGCTCCTTTGCAATCGGCCTAGTAGCAGGCTTAGCGGGTGATAAGTGGAGTTTAGGTTTTGTAGCCGAGACAGAAAAACAAGTTGAAAATCATCTGGAGAGCCATCTCAAAAAATTGCCCGCAGAAGATCACCGATCCAGAGCGATTGTTGAGCAAATGCGTGTCGATGAATTTGCGCATGGGCAGGCCGCCTTGAAAGCTGGCGGGGTAGATTTGCCTCGTCCAATTAAGACAATCATGCAGCTGATGTCAAAAGCAATGACAAGTAGCGCTTACCGAATTTAATTCGACAATTTATTTTTACTTTTTAATTGAATATACTGTTCTTAAATACAGTATATTTTGGCAATATTTGAGTAAATAGCTAAGAACTACTCTTAAGTATATTTTCCAAGGCCTTGTTTCAAGTAGTAATTTTAATATCTGTATTTTATCAAGACATGACGCTAAGTGTTTGTAAACACTAGAGAAATTCCCAAAAAATTACCCAAAAACACTTGACCCTAGTATGTTGATCCTCTAAAGTGGGAGGAAGTGTGAAAAAGTGGGGTAAAAGTGTTTCAAGGTGCGTCAGCTCTCAATTTGGATGCAAAAGGCCGCATGTCTGTGCCGGCAAAGCATCGTGACGCCTTGTTGGTGCAGGGTGAGGGCCGAATTACCCTTACAAAACACCCTGATGGCTGCCTTTTATTATTCCCACGCCCCGAATGGGAAGCCTTTCGAACAAGAGTGGCTCAGTTGCCGATGGATGCGCATTGGTGGCGCCGAATTTTCTTAGGAAATGCTGCTGAAGTTGATTTGGATAGTGCCGGCAGAATTTTAGTGAGCCCAGAATTGCGCTCAGCGGCGGGCATTGAAAAAGAAGTGATGTTGCTTGGTATGGGCAGTCACTTGGAGTTGTGGGATGCAGCTTCATATGCTGCAAAAGAGCAAGCCGCGATTGCGCAAGGCATGCCTGAAGCACTCAAGCAATTTAATTTTTGATGACATGGCACCATGAACATAACTCATCGCCCAGTATTACTGGCCGAGGCGGTGACGGCGCTAGTCGACGGTCCACTCATTCAAAAACAAACATCAGTCAATCCGCTTTTGGTGATCGATGGAACGTTTGGTCGTGGAGGCCACACGCAAGCATTGCTGGGGCAATTGCCTACCCACGCACGCATGATCTCCTTCGACAAGGATCTCGATGCGATAGCGGTTGCCAAAAAAATAAACGATCCACGCTTGACAATCATTCACGACAGTTTTGCGCAGATGGATCAATATGCACGCCCAGAATCAATCGATGGCATTTTGTTGGATTTGGGAATCAGCTCTCCCCAGGTGGACGAGGCACATCGCGGTTTTTCTTTTCGTCGCAATGGACCACTCGATATGCGCATGGATACCGAGCATGGCTTCACTGCTGCACAATGGTTAGAGCAAGCGCCGCAGGAGGAAATTGCGCGCGTGATTAAGACATATGGTGAAGAGCGTTTTGCATTTCAAATCGCTAAAGCAATTGTGGCTAAGCGAGAGGAAGGCCTTGCTCCAAAGACTACTTTCGAATTGGCTGCTTTAGTTGCAGGCGTTGTGCGTACTAGAGAGGCAGGACAAGATCCGGCAACTAGAACATTTCAGGCTTTACGAATTTTTATTAATCGTGAATTAGAAGATTTAGAGCAAGGCTTAAAAGCAGCCTTGCAATTATTGAAACCTGGTGCACGATTAGCGGTGATTAGTTTTCATTCTTTGGAAGATCGCATCGTGAAGCAATTCATGCAAGCGCATGCGAAAGTAGAGGTGCCTCGAGGCTTACCTCTAAGAGAAATAGATTTGCCACAAAGTGCATTAGAAATCATCGCACGAGTGAAGCCGAGCGAGCAGGAGGTGCAAGAAAATCCTCGTGCACGATCAGCAATCATGCGAGTTGCGCAAAAGCGGATGGGGTTGCCAGCATGAATCGCGCAACCTTGACTCTACTTTCGCTCTTATTAGTTTGTGCTTTGTCTTTGGTGGCCGCCCAACAGCATGCAAGAAGATTATTTGTTTCTCTAGAGCATGCCCAAATTGAAGAGCGTCGCTTAAATCAAGATTGGTTGCGTCTGGAGTATGAGCAGCGCAATTTATCTAAGTCAGCTCGCATAAGGGATGTAGCGCGTAATCAGTTAAACATGGTGCCTATTTCTCCTGATAGAACGGTCTATCTGAAGGAGGCCAAATGAGGCCGGTAGGTTTTTCCACTACACCCAATTTAGTGTTGCGTTTGCCGATGTGGCGCTCGCGCCTGATGTTGTTCCTTTTGTTTTTTGTATTTATGTTGCTTTTGCTGCGGGCTTTCTGGATTCAGGGCCCGGGTAATGCTTTTTACGAAGCCAAGGGAGTGCGTGGTACGCAGCGTGAACTTGAATTACCTGCTTCGCGTGGAAAAATATTGGATCGCAATGGCCAAGTCATTGCTACGAGCCTAGAAGCAAAATCAATCATTGCATATATCGATACAGTTCCGGATGACTTATCGGCTGAAAAAATCCATAAGTTAGCAGCTCTGTTGCAAATGAATGATGCTGATTTACGGAAAAAATTACGTGAAGAACGTAAGCAAGTATTTTTAAAGCGCCAGGTTGAGCCTGATATCGCTCAGCAAATTAAGCAATTAGAAATTCCTGGAATCGGACTGAACAACGAGTACCGACGCTTTTATCCCGAAGGTGAAGCAATGGCGCACGTGGTGGGCTTCACCAATGTGAATGACCAGGGCCAAGAGGGCATAGAGTATTCGAGGGAGGATGCGTTGGCTGGGCATGCTGGGCAGCGTCGTGTAGTCATAGACCGTCTGGGGCGCGTGGTTGAGGAAGTAGGTATTGACCGGTTGCCGCAAAACGGCAAGGATTTACAGCTCTCCGTAGACAGCAAGATTCAATATATTGCTTATAACGCAGTTAAAAATGCTGTTGAGCAACATCATGCAAAAGCAGGCAGCGCTGTTGTTCTTGATACGCAAACCGGCGAAATTCTAGCGCTTGCAAATTATCCGAGCTACAACCCTAATGATCGGAGATATCTCACGGGTGAGCAACTGCGTAACCGGGCGTTAACGGATATGTTTGAGCCTGGATCCACTATTAAGCCGTTTACTGTTTCAACTGCATTGGAAAAAGGGGTTATTACACCTAGCTCCACTATGGTAATTGGCGCAAGTTATTTGATTGGTAAAAAACCAATTACCGATACCCACCCCAATGGAACTTTGACAATCGCTCAAGTGATTCAGAAATCAAGCAATATTGGGGCTGCAAAAATTGCCATGAACTATCTCACACCAGAAGAGATGTGGGATATGTATTCTGCTGTTGGATTTGGTCAAGCACCCAAGATTGGTTTCCGTGGCGCAGTAGCAGGCACCTTGCATCCCTATAAAAAATGGGCCGAAAGTGATCAAGCTCGTATCGCTTTTGGTTATGGCCTCTCAGGGTCGTTATTTCAGGTAGCGCGTGCATATACTATTTTTGCTCGTGATGGAGAGTTGGTTCCGATTACGATCGAACGCAGCCCAGAATTTAAACCTGGTACCAAAGTGATTTCCCCTAAGACTGCCCAGGAAATGCGTGCGATGCTTGAGACGGTAACGCTCCCTGGCGGTACTGCTGTGAAAGCTCAAGTGGATGGCTATCGCGTAGGCGGAAAAACAGGAACTGCACATAAGCTAGTTGGAAAAGGTTACGGCAATAAGTATCTCGCTTATTTTGCAGGAATTGCGCCTATCAGCGCGCCCCGTATTTCAGTGGCAGTCATGATTGATGAGCCAACGGGCGGAAGCTATTACGGCGGAGATGTGGCAGCGCCGGTATTTTCGACGATTGTGAGTGAAACTCTGCGTACTTTGAACGTACTGCCAGACATTACGACTAGGCAAGCCAGTATTGAAACTGTAGAGCCTGCAGAGGCTCATGGTGTGACACACAAAACATCACATGTGCTTGCTAAGAAATGAGGGTAGATATGATTATTGACCTTCCTCATCTTATTCCGCATTTGCAGAGCATCAGTTCAGCATCGGCTCGTATCAGTGCCGATAGCCGTCAAATCAAAGCAGGCGATATCTTTTTTGCGTATCCAGTAGGTCATGGCACTGCACTCCGTGATGGGCGCCAATATATCTCTAGCGCCTTAGCTGCAGGAGCAGCTGCAGTAGTGTATGACCCTAAAGGTATTGGCGCTGAATACGAAGAGCAAGCAAACTGTTTCCCAGTAGAAGATTTGGCATCACATGCGGGCTATTTGTGTGCTCAGTGGTATGGAAATCCAAGTGAGAATTTGGATGTGATTGGTGTAACAGGCACAAATGGCAAAACAACTATCACTCAGTGGTTGGCACAAGCACTGGATACTTCTGAGCATCGCGTCGCTGTATTAGGAACATTGGGAAGTGGTTTTCTTGAATCCTTAGAGCAAACTGGATATACAACTCCTGATGCACCCCGTCTACAAACTCAATTACGTGATTTTCTCAATCGTGGTGCTAAACGAGTGGCAATGGAAGTGTCATCTCATTCCTTAGATCAGGAACGGGTTGCAGGAGTGACATTTAAATGCGCTGTCTTTACAAATTTGACCCAAGATCATTTGGACTACCACTGCACTATGGCTGACTATGCGGAAGCGAAAGCAAAGCTATTTCAGCAACCAGGCTTAGAAGATGCGGTTTTAAATTTAGATGATCCTTTTGGGCGTGAACTAGCGATTCAATTGCTGACGAAAAATACCAGCAAAGTATGGGGATATGCTTTAAGTGAGGTTGCTTTTAAAGGTTTTGAGAAATTTGGAAACCGTTTGCTGCGGACTTATGTCAAGGATTACAAGGTAAGTCATCTTGGGTATGAGGCGGTATTTTGCTGTGAAGGACTTGCTTCTGATTTGATTCACCTTTCCGTTCTTGGGCAATTCAATTTAAGCAATTGTTTGGCTGTGTGGACGGTCCTCCTTTCCCAGGGTTTGACTAGCACAGAAGCTAGCTTGCGACTATCTAAGCTGCGTCCTGTTGCAGGACGCATGGAAATAGTGCCATTAAATAAGAATCATCCGATGGTAGTGGTTGATTATGCGCATACACCGGATGCTTTAGAAAAAGCGCTATTAGCTTTGCGTCCTGTAGCACAGGAGCGTGGCGGAAAAATCTGGTGTGTCTTTGGATGCGGCGGAGACCGTGATGTTGCGAAGCGTCCTCAAATGGGTGAAATTGCGCAGCAATATGCTGACCATGTCATTTTGACTAGTGACAATCCCCGCTCAGAGGAGCCAGAAAGCATTATTCAGATGATTCGTTCTGAGATGAAGGCAGATGCTCAGAATGTCCAAGTGATTACTGATCGTGCTGCAGCCATTATGTCTGCAGTTCGTCATGCCCATCCGCACGATCTCGTGCTGGTTGCTGGCAAGGGGCATGAGTCAACACAAGAGATCAATGGCAAGAAGTTCGACTTCTCTGACCAACAACATATTCAGTTGTCTGCCGGAGGGGGAGTGTGATGCCAGTCATGACAACCCTTGCGGATATTTGCGCTATGCTGCCCGGCAGTCAGTTAATCAATATTTCTGAAGCGGAAGCGCGAAATTTAATGTTGAGTACAGTGGGTACTGACAGTCGACAGGTGGAGCCAGCAGAATTATTTATCGCTTTGGCAGGCGATCGATTCGATGCCCATGATTATTTGGCCGATGTTGCCAAAGCGGGTGCAGGTGCTGCACTGATCAGCAAAAAAGAAGTTTGCCCAGCAGACCTTCCAGCCGTATGTCTTGCGGATACCCGTCACGGATTAAGCGTTTTAGCCAAAGCTTGGCGAGCAAAATTTTCCCTGCCTTTGGTCTTGGTTACTGGCAGCAATGGCAAGACTACCGTAAAAGAAATGATTGCCTCAATATTTAAGGCGGCAGTTGGTGAATCACATGCTCTGGTTACAAAAGGAAACCTGAATAACAATATTGGTTTGCCATTAACGCTTTTACGCCTTAGACCAGCTCATCACTTGGCAGTCATTGAGCTGGGAATGAATCATCCTGGTGAAACCGCGCAACTGGCTCATATTGCTGCTGCAAATATTGCGCTCATTAACAATGCGCAACGTGAGCATCAAGAGTTTATGGCTACAGTGGCTGCTGTAGCACAAGAGCATGCTGATGTCTTGCGAGCATTACCTAAAGATGGCATTGCGATCTTCCCTGCAGATTCTGAGTTTGATAGCGTTTGGCGAACTGCCGCTCACGGCCGCCAGATTATTGATTTTGCTTTGCTCTCTAATGGCGCGAAGTCGCAAGCAGCAGTCGCTGGAAGACTGCTTAGTAATGGTCAGGTACAAATTGAAACAAAGCAGGGCTCTATTGAAGTTCAATTACAAACCATGGGCAATCACAACGTCCGCAATGCCCTGGCTGCAACTGCGGTTGCTTTGGGTGCAGGCGTCAGTCTTGAGAATATTAAAGTGGGGCTAGAAACATTTATACCTGTTACTGGCCGCATGCAGGCAAAGAACTTAGATGCCAACCATCTTCTGGTTGATGACAGTTACAACGCTAATCCTGATTCTGTGCGAGCTGCCATTGATGCTTTGAAGCAAACGACTGATTTCTCCTGGTTGGTTTTGGGTGATATGGGCGAGGTGGGTGACCAAGGGCCTGCATTCCATCATGAGGTTGGTTCATATGCTGCTGCTCAAGGCGTTGCCCGACTGTTTGCGCTAGGTGAGCAATCCCAAAAAGCAGTTGAGGGTTTTAAGCAAACAACGCAAAAATTCAATCTTTCGTCTAAGGCTGAGCATTTTGCAGATGTAGAGAAATTAAATGCGGCCCTGCTAGAAGTATTGCAGGCAGAGGGTGGCAATACTAAGTTAACAATTTTGGTTAAAGGTTCACGTTTTATGCGTATGGAGCGGGTGGCAAAAGCCTTATTAGAGGAGGCTAAAACATGCTCTTGATCTTGGCGCAATGGTTGCAAGATGATTATGGATTTTTCCGCGTCTTTAATTACATCACTTTTAGAGCGGTAATGGCAACGGTAACTGCCTTATTAATTGGTTTGGCAGCGGGTCCATGGGTGATTCGTAAATTGACTGCATTAAAAATGGGTCAAGCAGTACGAACAGATGGACCTCAAACCCATTTGGTGAAATCCGGCACGCCCACCATGGGTGGCGTATTGATATTGCTATCCATTTTTGTCTCTTGCATGCTTTGGGCAGATATCAGCAATCGTTTTATTTGGATTGTGATGATTGTTACTTTTGGTTTCGGTTTGGTTGGTTGGGTTGATGACTATCGGAAGGTGGTTTACAAAGATCCTAAAGGCATGGCTTCAAGAGAAAAATTCTTTTGGCAAACCTTAATTGGCCTATTTGCTGCGATCTATTTGGCCTTCTCGGTTTCAGAAGTGAATAACTTAAGGGTGCTCCAGTTATTTTTTGATTGGCTAAGAAGTGGTTTTGCACTTGATTTACCAGCCAAGTCAAATTTATTAATTCCATTCATTAAGGAGATTAGTTATCCCTTGGGTGTAATGGGATTCATTATTTTGAGTTACCTCGTCATCGTTGGTAGTAGCAATGCAGTTAATCTGACCGATGGTCTTGATGGCTTGGTCATCATGCCAGTGATATTGGTGGGGGCTGCATTAGGTGCCTTTGCTTATGTAATGGGTAATGCAATTTATGCGAAATATCTCTTGTTTCCATATATTCCAGGCGCTGGTGAACTGATGATTTTTTGCGGCGCCATGGGCGGTGCTGGTTTAGCGTTTCTTTGGTACAACACCCATCCCGCCCAAGTTTTCATGGGTGATGTTGGCGCGCTGGCATTGGGTGGGGCTTTAGGCACGATTGCCGTAATCGTGCGACAAGAGATAGTTCTCTTTGTAATGGGCGGCATTTTTGTTGCAGAGACATTTTCAGTGATGCTGCAAGTTTTTTGGTTCAAGGTAACTAAAAAGCATTATGGAGTTGGTCGTCGAATTTTCCGGATGGCCCCGCTGCACCATCACTTTGAATTGGGCGGCTGGAAAGAAACCCAAGTAGTAGTACGTTTTTGGATTATTACGATTCTTTTAGTTTTGATTGGCTTATCCAGTCTCAAATTACGTTAAGCCCGGTAGAAAATGAATAACTTAGAAAACACTTTTGCTAATCCAATCATGCTAAATGATGAGGGTTATCAGGCTCCTAACAATTTCCTCATACTGGGATTGGGTGAGTCGGGTGTTGCTATGGCAAAGTGGTGCTTGCGCAATGGCGCGAAAGTTTCATTGGCTGATACCCGTGCTCGCGAGCAGCTAAGCCCCCGTCAGTTAGCTTGGCTTGGTGAACTTGAATTTGCTGGATTACAAGCCGCGCATTTTGGTGTATTCAATGATTCTCTGTTGGCTAATGTTGAGGTAATTGGTATTAGTCCAGGTTTATCGCCTATCCAAGAGCCTACCCAATCTTTCTTGGCCCAAGCGCAAAAAGAAGTCATTGATATTTGGAGTGAGATTGAATTTTTTGCGAGAGCAATTGCAGCCATGGGCCGGACTGCTAAGGCCCATGACAGCAAATATGAACCAGCTATTTTGGCTGTTACCGGTACGAATGGTAAGACTACAACTACCGCTTTAACAGGGCGCCTATGTGAGCGTGCTGGCAAGAAGGTTGCAGTTGCTGGCAATATTAGTCCGGCCGCATTAGATAGATTGATGTCCGCCTTGGATGGTGCGGATCAAATAGAAGATATGCCAGATGTATGGGTGCTTGAGCTTTCTAGTTTTCAGCTGCTTCATACCCATTCGCTCAATGCGACTGCAGCCACTATTTTGAATCTCACTCAGGATCATTTGGATTGGCACGGGGATATGCAGGCATATGCCAACGCTAAAGCAAATATATTTGGTCCGAACACCATTTGCATTCTGAATCGCAATGACCCATTAGTAATGGGTTTAATCTCAGAGACTCAAAAGACCGATAGATCCATCGTGACTTTTGGATCTAGTCGTCCTGATGAGCAGGGCGCTTTTGGTATTGAACATGATCTGCGTGCTGGCGGAATTGATTGGCTGGTATGGGCTGAAGTGGATGAGGAATTAGAGCCTCAACCCAAAAGACGCCGCAAGAGTGCCATTGTTGAAGATGAACCTTTGCGTTTAAAAAGATTAATTCCTGCGGATGCATTACGTATTCGAGGTCGACACAATGCTTTGAATGCTTTAGCAGCGCTTGCATTAGCAAGAGCAGCTGGGCTACCGATGAATATGCTCTTGCATGGTTTACGTGACTACCAAGGTGAACCACATCGTGTTCAGAGTATTGCCATCATCGAAGGCGTGGAATATGTTGATGACAGTAAGGGAACTAATGTGGGTGCCACTGTTGCAGCGCTAAATGGCTTAGGCAATAGTGAAGCAGGTAAGCGTATTTGGTTAATTGCTGGTGGCGATGGTAAAGGTCAGGATTTCAGTCCACTGCGTGATCCGGCAATGCGTTTTGTAAAAGGCACTTTTCTCATTGGTAAAGATGGCGCTGCCATTGGTGACGCTCTGGGTGAGGCGATACCTTGCGTAATGAGTGGTACGTTGCCAGAGGCTGTCAAAGCAGCAGCCTTGCAGGCCCAGTCTGGAGATATTGTGCTGCTATCACCTGCATGCGCAAGCTTAGATCAGTTTCGTGATTATGTTGAACGTGCTGAAGTATTCGCATCTGAAGTGCAGGAATTGGCAATGCGATTTGATGGGGTACATGCATGAGTCTAAAAGACAAGCTATTCCCTGAAAACCGTTTGGGTCTCGGACGCTTCTGGAATTTCTCTAGAGGCGGTATCGATAATTTCCGCAGCGGTTTACGTGATGCTGTGTCTGGAGTGGAGCAAACACGTTCACGCATGATGGAGTACGACCAGTTATTGGTATGGGCGGTCTTGTCTCTGACACTCATTGGCTTGGTCATGGTGTATTCCGCCTCTATTACTTTAGCTGATGGCCCCAAGTACGCAAACTACAGTAGTAATTTCTTCCTGATTCGACATGTTGTTTCTTTGGTGATTGCTATTGGCGTGGGTATTTGGACATTTAAGATTCCATCAAAGGTATGGGATCGCTATTCCCCGATTATTTTTGGTTTTACCGTGTTGCTCTTGATTGCCGTTTTAGTTCCCGGTTTGGGCAAAGGTGTCAATGGTGCAAAGCGTTGGATCCCTTTGGGCATTATGAATTTTCAGCCATCTGAGCTGATGAAATTTGCTGCTGTTATCTTTGCTGCTACTTACACAGTTCAGCGCCAAGAGTACTTGCATTCCTTTGTTAAGGGCATGTTACCAATGGGTATTGCGGTGGCATTGGTGGGTGGTCTATTAATGGCAGAGCCCGATATGGGTGCCTTTGTGGTGGTTGCTTTAATTGCCTTTGGCATCTTGTTCTTGGGTGGCATTAATGCCAAATTATTTGGTGGTTTATTAGTCGTTGGCCTCATGAGTGGCGCAACGATGATTGCCTTGTCACCTTTCCGTAGGGGTCGGATGTTAGCTTTTATGGATCCCTGGGAAGTGAATAATGCAGCCAATAAGGGATACCAACTAACCCATTCCTTGATGGCCTTTGGCCGAGGTGAATGGTTTGGGACTGGCTTGGGTGGAAGTGTGGAGAAACTGCATTACCTTCCTGAGGCTCATACTGATTTCATCATGGCCGTGATAGGTGAAGAGCTGGGATTTGTTGGTGTAGTTGTCATCATTTTCTTGTTCTACTGGATTGTGCGTCGCGCCTTCTTAATTGGCCGCACCGCCTTACAGTTAGATCGCAGTTTTGCTGGTTTAGCTGCGAAGGGTGTTGCGATTTGGATTGGTTGGCAAGCTTTTATCAACATGGGCGTGAACCTGGGACTTTTACCAACCAAGGGATTAACTTTGCCTTTGGTGAGTTATGGCGGCTCTGGCATTGTGATGAATGCAGTAGCTATTGCAATGTTGCTACGTATTGATTATGAGAACCGTATATTGATGCGTGGAGGGAAGTTATGACTCAACCCTCTATATTGGTAATGGCTGGTGGAACTGGCGGACATATTTTTCCCGGCTTAGCAGTTGCAAGCTATTTGCGCACATGTGGCTGGAAAGTGTCTTGGCTTGGTAATCCAAGCGGTATGGAATATCGCCTGGTGAGTGCGCACCATATTCCATTTGAAGCGGTAGACTTCGGAGGTTTGCGTGGCAAGGGCTTAAAAACGAAGTTGATGTTGCCCATCAATTTATTCCGTGCGGCTGTGCAAAGTTGGAAAATTATGCGTCGCTTAAAGCCAAATGTAGTTTTGGGCATGGGTGGTTACATTACCTTCCCGGGAGGCTTAGTTTCTAGAATATTGAATCATCCTCTAGTGCTGCATGAGGCCAATTCTGTGGCTGGTAGTGCCAATCGTGTTTTGGCAAAAATAGCAACTCGCACATTGACTGGCTTCCCTAATACGATGGAAAACGCTGAGTGGGTTGGTAATCCAATACGAGAAGTATTTGATGTATTAGCTACACCTACAGTGCGCTATGAGCAACGCCAAGGAAGGTTGGCACTCTTGGTGGTAGGTGGCAGCTTAGGTGCAGCCGCATTAAATGAGACGATTCCAGCCGCCTTAGCTTTAATACCTGTCGAGTCACGTCCCGTCGTTATTCATCAGGCTGGAGAAAAACATTTGGCAGAGCTTCAGGAGCGCTACACAAGCTTGGGTGTTCAGGCTGATGTACGTGCGTTTATAGATGACATGTCAGCAGCATATGGCCAAGCAGATTTAGTTATTTGCCGCTCTGGGGCGATGACTGTTTCAGAGTTAGCTGCTTGTGGCGTTGCTTCTTGTTTGATTCCATTTCCATTTGCAATTGATGACCATCAAACTGCTAATGCACGATTTTTATCAGATGCAAAAGCAGCCATTTTATTGCCCCAAAACAATCTCAATCCAACAGATCTGGCTTTAATGATTCAACATTTTGATCGCGCTGCTCTCAAGCAGATGGCTCAATATGCTCATGCATTAGCAAAGCCTCATGCCACAAAGCGAGTGGCAGAAGTATGTGCACAATGCGCCGGAGTCAGTCTATGAAGCACATAGTTCAGCAAATTCATTTTGTAGGAATTGGTGGTGCCGGCATGAGCGGTATTGCCGAAGTCTTGCTAAATTTAGGGTATCAAGTTTCCGGCTCCGACTTATCTGAGGGTATCTCCACCAAACGTTTGCGTGAGCTTGGTGCCGTAATTTATATTGGCCATGACGCTAAAAATATTGGCACTGCAGAGGCTGTTGTGATTTCTACTGCTGTCGCCGGAAACAACCCTGAGGTTCTGGCGGCTCGCGCAGCCAAAGTGCCGGTCATTCAGCGCGCTGTCATGCTGGGCGAGTTGATGCGCTTAAAGCAAGGGATTGCAATTGCAGGGACTCACGGCAAGACAACCACCACTAGTTTGGTTGCATCTGTATTGGCAGAAGGCGGCCTAGATCCTACTTTTGTGATTGGTGGAAAACTCAATTCTGCCGGAGCAAATGCACGTTTAGGTCAGGGCGATTTCATTGTGGTTGAAGCCGACGAGTCAGATGCTTCATTCTTGCAGTTATTTCCTGCGATGGAGGTGGTGACGAATATCGATGCCGATCATATGGATACCTATCAGCATGATATGGCTCGGTTAAAGCAAGCCTTCGTCCAATTTATTCAGCGGATGCCCTTTTATGGCATTGCCGTTTTGTGTATTGATGATGCTAATGTCAAAGATATTATTCCATTTGTATCGCAGTCCATTCTGAGCTACGGGCTATCTGAAAGCGCTGATATTCGTGCTTCGAATGTGAGAGCAGACGGCACTACGATGCATTTCACGGTTGATCGTCGCACTATTCGTAGACATGGCAATCAGCCAGGCCGCTTAGAAATTCAACTCAATCTGCCTGGCCTACATAATGTGCGAAATGCACTAGCTGCAATTGCTATTGCTACTGAATTAGGTGTAGGTGATGAGGCCATTATCAAGGCCTTATCCCAGTTCGATGGTGTAGGGCGTCGCTTCCAACGCTATGGTGACATTCCTCTGGCATCTGGTGGTAGTTACACCTTGATCGATGACTATGGCCATCATCCTGTAGAAATGGCTGCCACTTTAGCGGCTGCCCGGGGAGCATATCCTGAACGCAGATTGGTTTTGGCCTTCCAGCCACATCGATATACACGCACGCGTGATTGCTTCGGTGAGTTCGTTCAAGTCTTGCGCAATTTTGATGCTTTGGTTTTGACAGAGGTTTATCCAGCAGGCGAAGCACAGATTCCTGGGGCGGATGGCAAGAGCTTGATGAAGGCCGCTCTCGCAACTGATAAGAATGCAAAGTCATTATTGGATTCCCAAGCAGTTGCATTTGCTCCTTCTGTTGCTGAGATGCCAGAAAAGTTACGTGCAATTTTGCAAAATGGTGATGTTGTGATCACGATGGGGGCGGGTTCTATTTCTGCTTTGCCTCATACATTGTCGGAGGCTAAGAATGCCTAATTTGCATAGTTCGATGAAATCTTGGGGTGAGCGCGTCAAAGAGGATTTAGCCAAGCTAGATATTCAAGCCTTAGGTAGGGTAGGTGTTTTGTTGGGCGGTCGCTCTGGCGAGAGAGAAATTTCTTTAATGTCTGGCAACGGTGTTTTAGAGGCACTACTTTCAAAGGGCGTCAATGCTCATGCCTTCGATACGGGTCTTCGTTGCCCCACTGAGTTAAGCCAAGAAAAATTTGATCGTGTCTTTATTTCTTTGCATGGCCGTTATGGTGAGGATGGGACGATTCAGGGTTTGTTGGAGCTCCTTAATCTTCCCTATACCGGCAGTGGCGTGCTCGCATCTGCTTTAGCAATTGACAAAATTGTTACAAAGCAAATTTGGCTCAGCAATCATTTATCTACCCCTCAGTACGAAGAGCTTACTGCCAAGAGTGACTGGAATGCGGTTGCTCAGCACTTGGGTTTGCCTTTAATCGTGAAGCCTGCAAATGAGGGATCCTCATTGGGCTTAACCAAGGTTAGAACTGTAGAGGAATTACCAGCCGCATATCAATTGGCTGCTGGCTTAGATAAGAAGGTCATTGCCGAGACTTGCATTATTGGTGACGAGTTAACTTGTCCTATTGTGGGTGAAGGTGAGAATGCAGAAGCCTTGCCAGTCATCAAAATTGTTCCTCCAGAGGCAAATTACGACTTTCATCACAAGTATTTCTCAGATGAAACGAAATATTTATGCCCTACCGGCTTAGCTCCAGAAGTCAATTTGGCCGTTCAAGAGCTGGTTGTAGCAGCTTATCGCGCTCTGGGTTGTAGAACCTGGGGTCGGGCAGATGTGATGTTGGATCAAAAAACTGGTAAGCCTTATTTATTGGAAATGAATACTTCACCCGGAATGACATCACATTCATTGGTCCCAATGGCTGCAAAAGCATCGGGCGTGGAATATGCCGATCTCGTACTTTGGATATTGGGCACTACTTTGAAAAATAAGGTAGGTGCTAAGTAAATGAGTAGCTTCCTGAACCGCTCCGGAGAGGTATTTGCCTCACTGATGTCGCCACTTTGGAATCATCCTGAGCGGATGCAAAAGCTCAGCCGTTTTTTATTGCGCTGTTTTGCAGTGATGCTTTGTATTGGTATTTTGGTTTGGCTGAGTCAGCGCCCCGTATTTGCTTTGCGTCAAGTTCAAATTGAGCCAGTAGCGGGACAAACTTTGCAACATATCAATCGCTCGGCGGTGAAACAAGAAGTTCTCGAGACAGTACAAGGCAATTTTTTTAGTGTGAAATTAGAGGATGTAAAGCGTGGTTTTGAGTCTCTTCCTTGGGTGAGACACGCCAATGTAAGAAGAGTATGGCCAAACGGACTGATTGTCAGCATTGAAGAGCAAAAACCATTTGGCACCTGGGGTGGTGTAAATGGGGACACGCTAATGAATACCCACGGAGAGCTCTTTCCCGGGCATAGAAGCGAAGTGGCCAATGAGCTCACGCTAATTGATTTTTCTGGGCCTGATGATGCCAGTCAAGAAGTAATGCGTTTATATGAAAAAGCAAATGCTTGGTTTAAGCCATGGGGCGCTGAGGTAACTAGTTTGGCCTTGTCAGATCGCTATGCCTGGCACATTAAGTTATCCAATGGCATGAAGGTGGAATTTGGTAGGGATGAAGAGAGTTCTGATAAGTCGCTTACCGAAGAGCGGGTTGCACGTCTTTTCAAGTATTGGCCGCAGGTACAGGATAAATGGGCTAATCGTGTAGATGCAGTGGACTTGCGTTATGCAAATGGATTTGCAGTGCATTTAGTGGCTGCTAATTTAAAAAAGAACGATGTCGATAGCAAAAAAGTGAGCACAAGTAAATGAGTAAAGACAATCGCGATTTATTGGTTGGTTTAGATATCGGCACCTCAAAGGTGGTCGCCTTGGTTGCTGAATTGGGTCCCGATGGCCAATTTAATGTGGTCGGTGTTGGACAAACTGCCTCTAAGGGATTAAAGAAGGGGGTTGTCGTCAATATTGAAGCAACCGTGCAATCTATTCAGAAGGCATTAGAAGAAGCCGAGGTAATGGCTGATCGTCAAATTGTCCAAGTATTTACGGGAATTGCTGGAAACCATATTGTTAGCTTCAATTCCAGTGGCATGGTGGCTATTCGGGATAAAGAAGTAGGCCCTGGTGATGTTGAGCGTGTATTAGAGACTGCTAAAGCAATCAACATTCCTACTGATCAACAAATTCTGCATATTCTTGTTCAAGAATTCATTATTGATGGTCAGGAAGATGTCCGTGAACCGATTGGTATGAGTGGACTGCGTTTAGAAGTCAAGGTTCATATCGTCACTGGTGCAGTCAGTGCCGCCCAAAATATTGTGAAATGCGTGCGTCGATGCGGCCTTGAAGTAAATGACTTGATTTTGCAGCCTTTAGCTTCGAGTTTGGCAGTTCTCACCGAAGATGAAAAAGAGCTCGGTGTTGTGTTGGTAGATATTGGGGGCGGTACAACTGATATTGCTATTTATTGTCAGGGTTCTATTCGTCATACAGCAGTCATTCCAATTGCTGGAGATCAAATCACCAATGACATTGCTATGGCTTTGCGCACTCCCACGATTGATGCGGAAGATTTGAAAATTCAGCATGGTATTGCTCGCCAGGATATGGCTGATCCAACCGCCATGATTGATGTTCCTGGAGTCGGAGACCGTGAGCCACGACCTATGTCCAAGCAAGCCTTAGCGGCTGTGATTGAGCCGCGCGTTGAAGAGTTATTTACCTTGGTCCGCGGTGTGGTGCGAGATGCAGGCTATGAAGATATGGTTTCTTCTGGAGTGGTCTTAACTGGCGGAACTACTTTAATGCCTGGCATGGTTGAGTTGGCTGAGCAAGTCTTCTTGCGCCCGGCGCGTATTGGTACACCAGAGTATCGCGGGCATTTGCATGAAGTATTACGCAGCCCAAGATTTGCTACCAGCATTGGTTTATTAATGGAAGGTCAGGCGCAACTATTGCGTGGCCGTCGTGTTTCTCAGTCAGGCGCATTGCAGGAAGTGATCTCGCGCATGAAGGAATGGTTTGCAGGAAATTTTTAAGTTTTTCGTCGTCGTCAATGTAGTAAATTTATTACCTAGGAGGGTATATGGAATTTGAAATGTTAGATCAAGAAACAGCTGGTAAAACCATTATCAAAGTGGTTGGAGTCGGAGGCGCTGGCGGCAATGCAGTCCAGCACATGATTCGTCGCGGTGTAAACGGCGTAGAGTTCATTTGCATGAACACCGATGCTGGCGCCCTAGTGCGTTCAGAGGCATCTGTGAATTTGCAACTGGGTTCTAGCGGACTGGGAGCTGGTGCTAAACCAGAAATCGGTGCGGCCTCCGCTGAAGAAGCGCGTGCTCGGATTGCAGATGCTCTGCAAGGTGCACACATGGTATTTATTACCGCTGGTATGGGTGGCGGTACGGGTACTGGCGCAGCCCCAATCGTTGCTCAAGTAGCAAAAGAGATGGGTATTTTGACGGTTGGTGTGATTAGTAAGCCATTTGACTTCGAAGGTGTTAAGCGTTTGAAGGTGGCAGAAAGAGGCGCTGCTGAATTAGAGAGCTATGTTGACTCGCTCATCGTTGTCCTCAATGAGAAACTCTTTGAAGTGATGGGTGAAGATGCTGAGTTTGATAAAGCATTTGCATGTGCCGATGATGTATTGCATAACGCTGTTTCAGGCATTGCAGAAATCATCAATGTTCAGGGTTTGATTAACGTCGACTTCGAAGACGTAAAAACCGTGATGGGCGAGCAAGGTAAAGCCATGATGGGTACTGCTACTGTTTCTGGCATGGATCGTGCGCGCTTGGCTGCAGAGGCTGCCGTTGCATCGCCATTGTTAGAAGGCGTGGACTTATCTGGTGCTCGCGGTGTGTTGGTTAACATTACTGCAAGTCGTTCCTTGAAGTTATCTGAAACACGTGAAGTAATGGCTGCGATCCGCGGCTATGCTGCTGATGATGCTACAGTTATTTTTGGTACTGTGTATGACGATAGCTTGGGTGATGCATTGCGCGTGACTGTAGTGGCAACTGGTTTAAACAATCCACAATCTAGGCAAAGCAATCAACCCGAAGTAGTTTGGAGACAAGCGACTGGTACACATGATGCCATGCCAACCATGGCTGATTTGAACAGTTTTGCGCCTACCAGTGCAGCTGCTGCAATCGGTAGAGGTGTAAATGACTCAGCATTAGGTACTAGCGCTGGTTTAGCAATGACCGGATTTGGCGCTGCTCCAGCCGCTGCTCAACCAGCTTCTACTGGTGTTGATTACAGTCAATATGATTTGCCACGCGTATTCCGTAGTTCACGTGATGCTGCAGCTGCTCCAACTTTAGGCGCTGATAGCTCACCTCAGGCAAAAACCATGTTGGATAAAGGGGCTGATTATTACGAGATTCCTGCTTTTTTACGTAAACAAGCAGATTAAGTAACAGCTCAATACAATAGATAGTTGCGAAATGCCAGCGCGGCGCCCCTCCGGACGACGAATCCCGCGCTTGCGTTGGCATACTTACGAATAACAACTATTTACTGGGAGATCCCATGATTGCAATCGGACAGAAGTTACCAAATGCCACCCTCTATGAATTTTTGAATGAGCCAACTGAAGGCTGTTCTTTGGGCCCCAATGCATTTGAAGTTGAAAAGCTAGTAGCCGGTAAAAAAATTGTGATTTTTGCATTACCTGGTGCATTTACGCCAACTTGTTCTGCTCAGCATGTGCCTGGCTATCTTGAGCACTATGACGCAATCAAAGCGAAAGGCGTTGATGAGATTTGGTGTATTTCTGTAAATGATCCATTTGTAATGGGTGCTTGGGGCCGTGATTTACACGTCGGCAATAAGATCCGTATGTTTGGTGATGGTAGTGCTGAGTTCACCAAAAAAATTGGTATGGAATTTGATTTAATTTCTCGCGGTTTAGGTGTGCGTTCACAGCGCTATGCCATGATTGTTGAAGATGGTGTTGTTAAAACACTAGATCTCGAAGCTCCGGGTAAGTTTGAAGTGAGTGATGCTGCTTCTGTATTGAAAAAGCTTTAATCAATCTCAAGCACTTTAAGATAAATGATGATGAAGCAACGCACAATCGCCACACCAGTGAAGACCGTGGGGATTGGCTTGCATTCGGGGCGCAAGGTAACCATTGCAATTAAGCCTGCGCCCATTAATGCAGGTGTCTGTTTTGTGCGTGTTGATTTGCCAAATCAGCCGGTTGTTCCGGCAACTGCTTTAGCAGTGTGTGACACCCGTTTGGCATCCGTGATTCAAAGAGATGGGGTACGTATTTCTACGGTAGAGCATTTGCTTTCAGCCTGTGCTGGCTTGGGCCTTGATAATTTATTAATTGAGCTGGATGGTGAAGAAGTGCCCATCATGGATGGAAGTGCTGCCTCATTTCTATTCTTAATTGAGTCTGCTGGTATTGTCGAGCAAGATGCTCCCCGTCAATTTGTAGTGATTAAAAAAGCAGTAGAGGTGTGTGAAGGCGATAAACTTGCTCGTCTTGAGCCTTTCTTTGGATTTAAGCTCGATTTCACAATTGATTTCAAACACCCTGCAGTAGATAAGACTGGGCAGAGATTCATTGTCGATTTTGCAGAACATGCCTATCGAGTTGAAATTGGGCGTGCACGCACTTTTGGTTTTGCTCATGAAGTTGAAGCGCTCCGTGAGATGGGTTTAGCGCGTGGCGGAAGCTTAGATAACGCCATCGTTCTAGATGAACATCGCATCTTGAATAACGAAGAGCTGCGTTATGACGATGAGTTTGTAAGACATAAAATTCTCGATGCCATTGGCGATTTATATTTAATTGGGCACCCCATTGTGGGCGCATATACCGCCATCAAGTCGGGTCATGCCCTCAATAACGCTCTGTTACGCAAGCTTTTGGAAGATCCGAGCGCATACGAAATTAGCTCGTTTCCCGAAAATAAGGCGCCTGCCGCCTATGCCCAAGAGAGTCAACCCCTCTTTTTCTAATTATTTAGGCTTGCTCTGCAGTAAACGCTCAACTGCTTTGCGCAGCTCAGAATCTGGCTCAAGTTGATTTTTCAGGTTTTCCCAAGATTTGCGCGCAATTTCATTAAAACCTTGTGGTTTTCTAGCTTGCTTTAGGCCTGAACCAGGTTTTACTTCCCAGGTTGCTGATGGGGGTTTTAGGCGCACCTTTATCGCCCGGCAGTTCACTCCATTTTTAGCTAACTCATTGATTAAGCTAGGTAAAATCTGCTGTAAACGATTGGCGATGCTAGCATTCGAAACCAGCAAGAAAAGCTCATTTTCCCCGCTTGAGCGCCATCCAGCCTCAATTTTGGGGTTGAAATGCTCCAAATTAAATGTACTTAAGGCCCGACTCAAAGCAAACTTGAGCTTAGCCAAATCCTCTGTTTTGGCCAAAATGCCCCCAAGACCCTCGGATTCCCGTAGGTAATCAAGCCATTCATGGGCTGCTTTGGTCTGCTTGGTCTTAGGGTGAAAGTTCATATAAAAAGAGGTTGCGAGTGATAAACTCAAGGACTTAATTTTCTTCAATATCCCATGGTAATCGGTCTTCTTAAAACCCTGGTCGGCAGTCGTAACGACCGCCTCTTAAAACAGTATCGCAAAGTTGTTGCTAAGGTTGGCTCTTTTGAGTCAAGCCTGCAATCACTGGATGATGCAGCACTTCAGGCAAAAACGGCTGAATTTAAGTCTCGCTTAAATTCTGGAGAAACGCTCGACGATATTGCCGCAGAAGCATTTGCAGTTGTACGCGAAGCTAGTGTGCGCGTTATGAAAATGCGCCACTTCGATGCGCAGATTCTTGGTGCCCTTGCTTTGCATCAAGGCAAGATTGCTGAAATGGGCACTGGTGAAGGTAAAACACTCACCGCTACATTAGCTGTCTATTTAAATGCTTTAACCGGCAAAGGCGTGCACGTAGTTACTGTGAATGATTACTTGGCGCAACGCGATGCTGAGTGGATGTCGACTTTATATAACTTCTTGGGTATGAAGGTTGGTGTCAATCTTTCCCAGATGGAGCACACTGCCAAGCAAGAGGCTTATGCGGCCGATATTACTTACGGCACCAATAATGAATTTGGATTTGATTACTTACGCGACAACATGGTCCAGGATGCGGGTCAACGTGTTCAGCGCGGCCTAGCCTACGCAATTGTCGATGAAGTCGATTCAATTTTGATTGATGAGGCTCGGACTCCTTTAATTATTTCTGGACAGGCTGACGACCACACCGATTTGTACGTAAAGATGAATGCTTTACCTGCTTATCTAGAGCGTCAAATTGGTGAGGAAAAAGCCGATGGTACTGGCGTTGAAAAGCCGGGTGACTATTGGGTGGATGAAAAATCCCAACAGGTTTATTTGACTGAACAAGGTCACGATAAAGCTGAAAAAGTGCTTGTCGAGTTAGGTGCATTAGCTGAGGGCGACTCATTGTATTCCCCTCAAAATATTAGCTTGATGCATCACCTATATGCAGCGCTACGCGCACACACTTTATATCACCGTGATCAGCAGTATGTGGTCCAAAATGGTGAAGTCATTATTGTTGATGAATTTACAGGGCGCTTGATGCAAGGGCGCCGCTGGTCTGATGGCCTGCATCAAGCTGTTGAGGCTAAAGAGGGTGTTTCGATTCAGAACGAGAATCAAACGCTCGCTACCATTACTTTCCAGAATTACTTCAGGATGTATGGCAAGTTAGCTGGTATGACTGGTACGGCTGATACCGAGGCGTATGAGTTTAAGGAAATTTATAACTTAGAAACGGTTGTCATTCCTCCAAACCGTATTAGCCAAAGAAAAGATCGCCAAGACCAGATTTATAAGTCATCACGTGAACGTTACGATGCGGTAATCAAAGATATTGAGGATTGCTACAAGCGGGGTCAACCGGTTTTGGTTGGAACCACCTCAATTGAAAACTCTGAGCTGATTGCCAATCTATTGGATCAACGCAAATTACCTCATCAGGTACTCAATGCTAAGCAGCATCAACGCGAAGCAGAAATTATTGCTCAAGCAGGTCGCCCCAAGATGATCACCATTGCTACCAATATGGCGGGTCGTGGAACAGACATCGTTTTAGGTGGCAACGTTGGTAAGCAATCGTCTTTAAACGAGGCAGATCCCAATTTATCTGACGCTGAAAAAGCATCCAAGATTAAAACCCTGCAAGATGAATGGCAGAGCTTGCATGATCAAGTATTGGCATCTGGCGGATTGCATATTATTGGTACAGAGCGCCATGAAAGTCGCCGTATTGATAACCAGCTGCGCGGCCGTTCCGGTCGTCAAGGCGACCCTGGTTCCTCGCGGTTTTACCTTTCGCTAGATGATTCTCTTTTGCGCATTTTTGCCGGTGATCGCTTACGTGCGGTCATGGAACGCCTAAAAATGCCCGATGGAGAGCCGATTGAGGCGGGCATGGTCACACGCTCGATTGAGTCAGCTCAGCGCAAAGTCGAAGGCCGTAACTTTGATATTCGTAAGCAGTTGTTGGAGTATGACGACGTTGCCAATGATCAGCGTAAAGAGACTTATCGCCTGCGCAATGAAGTGCTTGAGAGCGAAGATATTGGCGATTTGATGGCCAACTTACGTGAAGATGTACTACGGACTCTTTGTGCCTTGTATGTGCCAGCAGATTCGATGGAAGAGCAGTGGGATTTACTTGGCCTTGAAAATCTCTTGGCGAATGAATGGGGTCTGACTGTCGAATTACAAAAGTGGGTAGAAGATGCTCAAAGTGTGGATGATGAGCAAATAGTCGATCGTGTACTAGAAGCTGCTAAAGCGGCATATGACGCCAAGGTGGAGTTATCTGGACGCCCATCATTCGCTGGATTTGAGCGCTCTGTTTTACTCTATAGCTTAGATAGTCATTGGCGTGAACATTTGGCTGCCTTGGATCATTTGCGTCAAGGTATTCATCTACGTGGCTATGCTCAGAAAGATCCAAAGCAGGAGTATCGTCGCGAAGCTTTTGAGTTGTATGGCGAGCTTTTAAATGTCATCAAAAATGATGTAGTGAAAAACATCATGACAGTACAAATTCGGAGTGCAAATGAGTTGGATCAAGCCTCTGAGTCAATGAATGAGGATTTGGCTAAGCTAACGGATGTCCGTTATCAACATGCAGATCCTGAATTAGAAGTCGCTGGATCTACAGGCGATCGTGGTGCTGCCATTTCAGTTGCGCCAGCACCGGTGCGATCTGGTCCGAAGGTTGGACGTAATGACCCATGCACCTGTGGCAGCGGTAAGAAATATAAGAATTGCCATGGCGCCTTAAGTTAGCCTCAAATAATTGGTGCGCCGCATTAAATTAAAAATGGCCTAGATTTTTTCTAGGCCATTTTCTTTGGTGAAATCCCTAGATGCAGGTTCATGCATATTTAATTTAAATCTGTCATTATCTAGAGCAAGATCAATATCAAGGAGTCAATATGACCGTGTCTTTTAATTTAAATGGCAATCCTGTGCAATTTGAAGGAGACCCTCAAACTCCGATTCTGTGGGTCTTGCGCGATCACTTGGATGTAACGAGCCCTAAATACGGCTGCGGTGCCGGTCTTTGTGGCGCCTGTACAGTTCACCTTGAGGGCAATGCAATTCGCTCATGCTCTACACCAGTCTCAGCGGCTGCTGGCAAAAAAGTGGTTACTCTGGAAGGATTGCCCCAGAAGATGGGTCAAGCACTTCAATCCTCTTGGATTGAGTTCGATGTTCCCCAATGCGGATACTGTCAGACTGGGCAGATGATGTCGGCAGCGGATTTGCTGGCAAAAAAGAAGCGGCCTAATCCAGAGGAAATTAAAAATGCAATGAGCGGGAATATTTGTCGCTGTGGTACGTATGCGCGAATTGAAAAAGCGATTGAACGCGCTGCAGATAAATTGGCATAAGGAGACGAATATGAAAAACCATTCTTTAAAGAACACCAGTCGTCGTCAATTTATGCAGCACAGTGCTGCTGTTGGTGGTGCATTTGTATTGGGGATGTATCTCCCATTAGCTAGCGATGCTGCTCTTGGAGCAGGAAGTGCCCCAGCCCTTGCAAATGCATGGGTTCGCATTACTCCAGATAATCAAATTACCTTAATATGTGCGCGCTCCGAGATGGGTCAGGACGTATATACCTCGATGCCCGCACTCATTGCTGAAGAGTTAAATTTACCCTTATCGATGGTGAAGGTAGAGATTGCCGGTGTTGCACCGGTTTATATCAATGCATTATTGGGTGGACAAATTACTGGTGGATCGACTTCGGTGCGTGAGGCTTTTGACAAGCTCCGCACTGCTGGAGCGGCTACGCGTTCTGTTTTGGTGCAAGCGGCTGCTAATCGTTGGAGCGTCTCTGTCGATCAATGTAAGGCGCTCAATGGCAAGGTAACTGGCCCTGCTGGTAAATCGGCAACTTTTGGTGAATTAGCTGCTGATGCAGCCAAGCTGCCGCTCCCTGAGAAACCTGTACTGAAATCACCAACGAATTTCATGGTGATTGGTAAGCAAAGTATGCGTCGTTTAGATACCCCCGCCAAAGTAGCAGGCAAAGCAGTGTTTGGTATCGACGTCAAGATCCCTGGTATGGCAATTGCTTCCCTAGCGCAGTGCCCAGTGATTGGTGGCACCCCACTAACAGTTGATAGTTCTGAGGCAATTAAGGTGTCCGGTGTGATCAAAGTGGTGCAAATTTCTGATGGCGTAGCGGTATTGGCAAAAGATTTCTATGCTGCGCGCAAAGGCCGTGATGCACTCAAAATTACTTGGAATGAGGGCCCTGGAGCAACCATTTCTAATGCAGGCATGCGTAAACAACTTGAGGCTGGTTTATCAAAGCCGGGTGCAGTTATTAAAGCGGTAGGTGATGCTAGTGCGAATATGGGCAAAGGCAACATTCTGAGTGCTCAATATTTCATGCCATACCTGGCACACTCCACTATGGAGCCAGTTAATTGCTCGGCTGACTTTGCGAATGGCAAGTGCAGAATTATTGGGCCTGTTCAATTTCAGCAAGGCTCGCAAGCGGTTGCAGCTGCAGCAACTGGTTTAAAAACAGAAGATGTTACTGTTGAGACCACTTTCTTGGGTGGTGGATTTGGCCGAAAACTTGAGTTGGATTTCGTGCGCCAAGCTGCCGAAATCTCAAAAGCTGCTGGGATGCCAGTTAAATTGTTGTGGACTAAAGAGGATGATATTACCCATGACTTCTACCGTCCAATGAGCGTGCATCATATGGATGCGACCCTGACGGCTGATGGCAAATTAAGCACTCTAAAAGCCAAAATGGTTTCTCAATCCGTTACTGCTAGAGCTTTCCCAGTTTTTGTCAAAGACGGTAACGACCCTTTTATGACAGAGGGCTCGGCTAATTTAACGTATGACATTCCGAATCTTGAAGTTCGCAATGTGATTGAAGATGCTGGTATTCGAGTGGGTTATTGGCGCTCTGTTAGTAATACTCTTAATGCGTTTGCAGTGGAGAGTTTTATGGATGAAGCGGCAAAAGCTGCTGGTAAAGATCCAGTGGCTTTTAGATTGGCTGCTCTTAATAAAGAGCCTAGAGCTACAGCTGTTTTGAAATTAGCTGTGCAAAAGTCTGGATATAAGCCCAATAGCAAGCATTTTGGGGTTGCGCAAATGGAGTGTTATGGCACTTATTCAGCATGCGTAATCGAGTTGGATCCGGTTGCTGCGAGTACCAAGGTCAAGAAAATTACTTTTGTCTCAGATTGCGGAATAGCAGTGCATCCAGATCAGGCAAAAGCGCAGCTGACGGGGGGCATTCTTTATGGCTTAGGTGCAGCTTTGTATGATGAAATCACTATTGAAGCTGGGCGAGTGCAGCAAAATAACTTCAACGATTACCCAAGTATTCGGATGAATCAAGCCCCAGTAGTTGAGGTGCATTTAGTTCCTAGCCAAGAGAAGCCGGGTGGTTTAGGTGAGGTTGGGGTTCCTTTGGTTGCTCCAGCATTGGTAAATGCAATTGCAGCGACTACTGGTCACCGTATCAGGGAGCTGCCAATTAAGGTGTAATGGCCTTTTAGGCTGATCGATCCAGAAAAGCGCGCCCTAAGGGTGCGCTTTCTTTTTGTGCCTCATCTACAATTATCCAATCATGACAGTTAATTTACCTCTCCCCCAAAAAAACGATCTTAAGCCTGTAAAGGGTTTTGAGATGGGCATTGCCCAAGCTGGTATTAAAAAGGCAAACCGAAAAGACTTATTGGTGATGACCTTGGCCCCTGGCTCACAAGTTGCCGGTGTCTTTACTCTCAATCGATTCTGCGCGGCGCCTGTTCAAGTATGTCGTGAGCATTTAGCTCAAGATGGTCGTAATGGGGAAATACGTGCCCTAGTTGTGAATACTGGAAATGCGAACGCCGGTACTGGTGAGACCGGTATGAAACATGCTTTAGAAACATGTGCTGCACTAGCAAAAGATCTCAATTTAAACCCTGAGCAGATCTTGCCGTTTTCAACAGGCGTGATCCTAGAGCCTTTGCCAATTGAGAAAATTGTGTCGGCATTACCAGCCGCAGTTGCAAACTTGGGTGAGGATCATTGGTTCGATGCGGCAGAAGCCATCATGACTACAGATACCCAGCCTAAGGCAGCATCAGTAGTGGTTCAAACATCTGCTGGTCCAGTGACCATGACAGGTATTTGCAAGGGCGCCGGGATGATTCATCCTAATATGGCGACAATGCTTGGTTTTATTGCTAGCGATGTTGGTTTTGCCCCTGGCCTGCTGACTAGTCTTACTCGTGAAGTAGCTGATCAATCTTTTAACGCCATTACCATTGATGGTGATACCTCTACCAATGATTCCTTCATCATTATGGCTACCGGTCAATCTAGTGTGCAGATTGCCTCAGTCACTGACCCAAATTACAGTCTAGTTAAAGATGCCCTGCTTGGATTGGCTCGTAAGTTGGCGCAAATGATTGTGCGTGATGGCGAAGGGGCTACTAAATTCATGACGATTGAAGTCATTGGTGGCAAGACCCAGGAAGAATGCCGTTTAGTGGCTAAGGCTGTTTCCCATTCCCCTCTAGTTAAAACAGCCTTCTTTGCAAGTGATCCGAATTTGGGTCGCATATTAGCGGCCATTGGTTACGCTGGCATTGATGACTTGGATGTCAATCGGGTTCAAATGTGGCTTGGTGATGTTTGGGTTGCAAAAGACGGTGGCCGTAACCCGTCTTACCAAGAGACTGATGGTCAAAGGGTGATGAAAGAGTCTGAAATTACGGTAAAGATTGATTTGGGGCGCGGAAATGCAACTCAAACGATGTGGACTTGCGATCTTTCACATGACTATGTTTCGATTAACGCAGATTACCGTTCATAAGGAATGTATTAAACATGAACGAAAAATTAGAGCAACTTCTCACTCATTTAGAAACATTTTTACCTAAGCCGCTCACCGAAGAGCAATGGCAGTCATCCCCCGCATTTAGATGGCGCCGTCGCGATAGTATTTTTGGCAGCATCGGTTATTTGCAGGCAGTAAAACATGTTTCAGATATCACCTTTGATGATTTACAGAATATTGATCGTCAGCGCGATGCCATTCGTGACAACACAAGAAATTTCATTAACAAGAAACCAGCTAATAATATTTTGTTAACTGGCGCTAGAGGCACTGGTAAATCTTCACTAATCAAGGCGAGCTTGCATGAATTCGCCTCTCAGGGCCTGCGTCTGGTTGAAGTAGAAAAAGAGCATTTGGCTGATTTGGCCGATATCACCGATCTTTTGGGAGATCGACCAGAGCGCTTTATTATTTTTTGCGATGACTTGTCTTTTGAGGATGGCGAATCTGGGTACAAGGCCATGAAGTCAGCGCTAGATGGCTCTGTATCAGCGCAATCGGATAACACCTTGATTTACGCTACATCCAATCGTCGCCATCTCTTGCCTGAGTATATGAAAGACAATCTGAGTTATGCGCATAGCGATGATGGTGAGATTCATCCAGGTGAAGTGGTAGAAGAAAAAATCTCTTTGTCGGAGCGTTTTGGTTTATGGCTTTCTTTTTATCCGCCAAAGCAAGACGAGTATTTAATGATTGTGGCGCATTGGCTAAAGCATTTTGGCTTGAATGATGCTCAAGTTGAAGCGGCTCGTCCTGAAGCTTTAGTGTGGGCCTTAGAGCGAGGCTCACGTTCAGGTAGGGTTGCATGGCAGTTTGCGAAGCATTGGGCTGGTGCACGAGCCTAAGATAATTCATGACAGCTTCCCCATCAAATCGCCCTGTCACCGAAGTAGCTGCTGGAATTCTCCTGGATTCTGAGGGTCGATATTTATTGGGGCAACGCCCTGAAGGTAAGCCTTATGCTGGCTATTGGGAAGTGCCTGGCGGGAAGATCGAAAAAGGGGAGACTGTTTTTGAGGCTCTCAAGCGAGAGTTACAAGAAGAGCTCGGTATTGAAATTTTAGATAGCGAAGAACTTACTGTCCTAGAGCATGATTATCCCCATGCCTATGTTCGCCTTCACGTCAGTGTCATTCGCAATTGGAATGGGACCCCAGCGGGTTGCGAGGGCCAGCAGTTATCTTGGCAACTACTATCCCAAGATCGCCCCAGTGTTGAGCCTATGTTGCCAGCTGCCTGGCCAATGCTTGAAAAACTAAAGCTGTCATTGGTTTAAAGCTGACAGAGTGTCAGCCTAAATGGCACATCGGTATTAACGAGTTGTGCCTTTTTATCGCGATCCGATTTTAAGAAGCGAACAGAGAGTAGATATTTGTTTGCACTAATTTCTGAGAACAGCGTGTCATCTTCAACCGCGATACGCATGAGTTGATAGACTTTTCCGGAGGGCGCTTGTTGAAAAGCACCTTGATGCGCCACCACTTCTTTAGCTTCACCTGACTGACGCACAAGACGTAAAAAGATTTGGCACGCCTCATGCCACGGCAAAAGTGGCGCTACATAAGATTCTAGTAATTCACGACGCTGATTGCTCGGACTATTTTTCCAAGCATGGTAGCTCGGTAAATCAATCGGACTGGTTCCACCTGGAATATTTAAGCGCGTACGAATGGCATTGAGCCATTCACTTTCAGTAATCGCCATATTGGGTTTGCCGAGCGATTGATTGATGTTAATTGCTGCCAACTCAATTTCTGATAATGTTTGAGACAGTGCCTCCTGGTCTACTTTTTGAGATGACTTTAAGCCATTGAGCGCATATTTCTGGCGTTCAAATTCTTTAAGGAGCAGGGACTTAATATCGCCCCTTGAGCCGATGTCACCCAAGTCAAACAAAGTAGCAAGGGCATTGTGATGTAACTCTGGGTCGTCTGATCGCAGAAAGTGATTGAACCGCGCGAACAGATATTCGAGTCGAAGCATGCTTCGGACTAGTTCGTTAAAGGGGTATTCGTAGACGATCACAGTTTTATATTTTATGACGAAGTTGGTAAACCCTTCGCACTATCTAGTATTTTTTGGTGAAAAAGATGAACCTGATTGCTTAATTCTTCAAAATTGCCATTATTTTGAATAATCGTATCAGCATGGGATAGACGCTCTTCTCTGGAAACTTGAGCATTTAAGATGCGTACAACTTCCGGGCGCGTCAAATTGCTGCGCTGCATCACTCTGCTAATTTGCATCTCTTCGGAACAGTCAACTACTACCAAATGGTCAATCAGTTCAAGCCAGGCCTTGGACTCAATTAATAAAGGAACGACAAAGACGATATATGCGCACCCATTTTTTGCAAGATGCCATGCCTGAGAAATAGTTTCTTCCCGAATGAGGGGGTGGGTAATGCGCTCCAAAATCTCCCTTGAGTGAGGATCTTCAAAAACCAGAGCACGCATTTTTGCTCTATCCAAAGCACCGTTCGGGTCAATAAAATCTGCGCCAAATTCCTTTTCAATCAAAGCGATTGCTTTGCCATGAGGGGCTGTAATCTGGTGGGCAATCAGATCGGTATCGACTATGCCAGCTCCCAATTGAGATAGTAGAGTGCTTACCGTGGTTTTTCCTGAGCCAATACCCCCTGTTAAGCCAATTAATGGCAATTGGCCTTTTAAGGCCTTCAGGTCGGATGGATTTGCAGGAGTAACTGGAGGATTTGGGGCCATAACAATTGAATAATGCCAGCAATAGCAAGAAATGGGCCAAAAGGAAATGGCTGGTGATGACTTTGCCTATTCCAGGCTAACCATACCATCCCCCCAATTAACCCAAAGACGGAGGCGATGAGGAGAATTTGAGGAATTGCTAGCCAGCCAAACCATGCCCCCAGGGCTGCTAAAAGCTTGGCATCCCCCATACCAATGCCATTTTGTTTCTTTATGAGGCGATATAGAAAATTTAATGTCCATAGGAAAAAATATCCCAATAGAGCGCCACCAATAGCTGCAATCGGTTTCACAAAAGCCAAGTTGGTGAAGCTGTTAAAAGCAAGCCCAGATAAAAGAAGTGGAATGGTAATTGCATCTGGCAGGCGAAATGATTTCAAGTCTATATAAGCAAGATATGCCAATATGCAGACCAGAAATACCTGAATTAATACATTCATATTGAAGGCCTCATTAGACTATCTGCCCTAAACTGAAAATGGGGAGATATAAGATTATCACTAGGCCACCAATCATTGAGCCCACAAAAATAATTAGTAAGGGTTCTAAGCTCTGACTTAAGGTATTTAATTGATTACTTAATTGTGCACCAAGCATCTTGGAGCGTTTGCGCAGCATCTCTGCAAGGGAGCCGCTTTCTGCCCCAATTTCAAGGAGATGTAAGGTTTCAATATCAAAAAGTAGATGTTGCGGGTCTGCGCGTATCAAGGCTTTACCAAAAGGCCAACCGCGTGCTAAATGTTTAAAGATATCCGCGCTAATGTCATGGCTGAGCCAATGATTAGATGATTGCGCTGTGATTCTCAATGCATCTGGTAGTGGGAGTCCAGAGTCGAGTAAGTTTCCGAGGGTCCGGCACCAGTAAGTCAGCGTAGCCAGGCGAAATAGCTTGCCAATTACTGGAATGGAAAAGCTCAGGCGATCACACTGTCTCTGTAATCGATTTGATTTTCTCCAAAATAGAATCAATCCACTCAAGATAATGAATAGAGTGCTCAATAGCTCAAGAAAGGTATTTTGAATGAGGCCTGAGATGCCAATTAATACGCGGGTAGGGGCTGGCAGGTCTGCTTTAAAGTGCTCAAAAACTTCTTTAAATACGGGCACTACCCAAACTATCATGACAAGCATCAAGAGCAGGGAGCTAGCTAATGTAATGGCAGGATAGCTCAGTGACTGGATAATCTTTCTACGTAATTCAATTTGGGATTCTAGTTGTTCGCAAATTGTTTCTAGGGCCAAGGACAGTTGCCCAGATCGCTCGCTTACTTGTATGAGGTTGATAAATTCAATAGAACATTGAACATCCTGCGTCCTTAGGCAATCAGAGAGGCTATTGCCCTGTTGTAGTTTCTGATGGAGATCATCAATCCATTGAGACTGCTCCTTGGGAGAAGAGCGCGATAGCAGCTTGATGGCGTTTAGAAGCGGCAGGCCAGCTTGTAAGAGTGCCAAAAGCTGTTGTGCAAATTGGAGTTGATCATGATGGTTTAATTTTTTAGATCGAAAATGAAGAATATTCAATGGCAGCTTCCTACCTCAAGCTCGAGCTCGGCTTGATCAATGATGCCTGCTTTGACGTAATGCATTCCTGCATCATGCATCTTTAAATAATGTGAGTGTGGATCTTTTAAGGTTTTTAAATTAAGCACCTCATGCACTCCTAGGCGAGAAAAATAGCCCGTCCCTTTACAGATTTTGCAGGGCGTAGTTTTTGGATGAGCATGACAGAGGCAATGCTTGCGAATTAACCTTTGGGAAGTAATGCATTGCAAGCAAGAATCCAGCGATTCCGAATGTACCCCTAGGCTCTGAAGTCGTGCAATCGTGCCAATTGCATTGCGGGTATGCAAGGTACTTAGAACTAGATGACCTGTTTGTGCGGCCTGTATTGCCAATTCGGCAGTTGCACTATCGCGAATTTCACCAATCATGATGACATCGGGATCTTGTCGTAAGAGGGCGCGAATAATGGTTGGAAAATCCAAGCCGGCTTTAGGGTGATAGGCTACTTGATTGACTCCGGGCAATCTAATTTCGATAGGATCTTCAACTGAACAAAGATTGCGATGTATTTGATTAAGTTCACTGAGGCAGCTGTAAAGTGTGCGTGTTTTGCCGCTTCCTGTTGGACCTGTTACCAAGATCAATCCATTGGCCTGATGAATGGCGTTTCTGAAGAGCTGGAGCTGCTCAGGTAAAAATCCAAGTTGATCAAGTGCCAATTCCTCTAACTTGCTTGGAAGAATGCGAATTACCGCTTTTTCACCATAAAGGGTCGGGAGTATCGAAACCCTGCAATCAATATCGGGGGCAGAGAAATCATGTCCAATCGAAAGCCGACCATCTTGCGGAAGCCGTTTTTCAGCAATATCTAACCGCGCCAACATTTTGATGCGTGTGAGTAAGCGCTCATGAAGATCAATTGAGTAGGATGAACTCAATACTAATTGGCCATCGATACGAACGCGCACAACTGTCTCTAAAGTGTGCGCCTCTATGTGTATATCAGTTGCCCGTGAGCAAAGTGCGGATGCTGCAATGTCTTGCCAGGTCCGAATAATCAGTGAGTCATCCGGTGCATAGCTCAATCGAATTTTTTGGTATTAGGTGTGGGTTGATATAGTTTGACGGTTTTCACGCCATGCTCATCAAATTGGATGATCTCCATGACGATGCCAGCGATTCGCATACTGACATCATGGTCTGGAATAGCCTCTAATTTTTCTAGGATCAGACCATTGAGTGTGCGAGGTCCATCCAATGGAAGGTCTAGATTAAGTAAGCGATTTAAGTCGCGCAAGGAAGCCCCACCATTTGCTAAATACGTACCATCCGCTAGCCACCGAGGATCATTAGACAGGTTTGAAAAAGAGGTGGTGAATTCACCGATGAGCTCTTCAACAATATCCTCAAAAGTGACTAGGCCGAGCACCTCACCATACTCATTTACTACAAGACTTAAGCGTTGCTGATTGTCTTGAAAAAATTGCATTTGTTGCAATACAGGTGTTCCGCTAGGAATAAAGTAAGGCTCACTCACTAAAGAGCGAAAGTCCTCATGTTTTAGTTCAGTGTTTCCGAGTAGGGAAAGGGTTTTCTTAACTGACAAAATACCAATGATGCGCTCAGAATCACCGTCGCAGACTGGTAACTTATTGTGATAACAGGTTTCAAGCTGCTCTACTACTTCATCAATCGGTCGTGAGAGATCGAGTATTTCAATCTTCGATCTTGGGGTCATCACATCGTCTACCGAAATCGTTTCCAAATTAAATAGATTGAGCAAAATATTGCGGTGATGCGTAGAGACGAAGCGATTAGATTCAAGCACTAAACTTCGCAACTCTTCCTTGCTCATTGTTCTGTTTTCGGTGTTGGCTTGCAGGCCAGATACCTTCATGAGGCCCGATACAAAATTGTTAATAAACCAAAGTAAGGGTTTTAAGAAATAGGTAAGGGGAAGGATGAGCCAACCAACATTGGAGGCAATTTTTTCTGGAAATGCAGCGCCAATCACTTTTGGAGTAATTTCACTAAAAATAATAATGAGCAATGCGACAACTAAAGTGGCAACGGATAAAACGAGACCGCTATCTCCAAAAATATGAAGCGCAATACCTGTTACTAAAATTGGTAAAACGGTATTGATTAAATTGTTAGAAATTAGAAGGACTGATAAAAGGGAGTCAATTCTTTTTAATAACCTAGCTGCTAAAGCTGCACCAGCATTCCCGCTATTAGCCATTGCACGTAAGCGATGACGATTGGACGAAAGCATGCTGGTTTCGGCCATTGAGAAGAAACCTGAAAGTGCCAGCAAAAAAATCACAAGGGCTACCTGTGCTGCAAAGGGCCAATCATGAAAAAACGTATCCATTCGGAATACCTGCAAAGAATGAGGAAGACTCAATATAGCAAAGCATGATTTCAGAGGCCATATATTTGGCTGAAAAAGGCCTCGTACTTACTCAATAAAGTGTGTCAGAATCTTCCTCATGAAGCTGCCTATGCGTCATTCTTTGTCAAAATCTGAGGAATATTGCGTTATCAGCGCACCCTTTGGCAGGCTTGGAATTGCTACGGACATGGTCGATGGTAGTTTGATGATTTCAAGAGTAGATTATTTGCCGGCAGATAAAGCACTCAGTGCACCCCAAAATGCCTTGGCAAAAGAATTGGCGCGCCAATGCAAGCTGTATTTTAAAAATCCTGCTCACCAATTTGATGTGCCTTTGAAGCCTAGGGGCACTATGTACCAGCAACAGGTTTGGCATTGCATTCGAGATATCCCTTCGGGTAAAACCAGGACTTATGGCGAGCTTGCAGGCGATATACGCAGTGGAGCACGTGCCGTAGGAGGTGCTTGCGGTGCCAATCCCTATCCCCTCATTACCCCTTGCCATCGCGTAGTCTCTAGTGCTGGCCTTGGTGGGTTTATGAAAGAAGATAGCCCAGGTCTTTATCGCCAAATCAAGATCTGGCTTTTAAAGCATGAGGGGGCACTTTAAGCGGTACCGGCTTTTTTTAGGCGTGCTCCTACCAGCCTAAAGAACAGCTTCATGATGAGGTTGCTTTTGGCTGCGATGCTGGTAAAGCTATAAAAAGCGAGCACCATTTTTCGAGATAATTTCACTTCTTGAGTGTGTGAAGATGAATCTCTTTTGGCAATGAGATTAAGGGTCATCACAGCTAATCCAAAAGCAAGGAAGCAAAAGCGTCTTATGCCAAATTCTGGTTTAGGAATGAGCAATATGTAATTTAGAGACTCTACAAGCTTTTGATAGGCCACCTGAAGCAGTTCGGACTCACTCATATTGCGGGGCTTCCAAGATACTCCACGCGCTTGGTCTGCTTCCGAGTCCTTCAAGATATTAGTCATTTGCAGCGCTTGACCAAATGCAATTGCTAACGCTTCTTGACCTTTAATATTTTTGGCAAACGCTGGACAGTAGTTGCTAAAAATAGTCGTCAGTAACTCCCCTACAACGCCTGCAACAACATAGCAGTACTTTTCAAACTCATTTAAATCAGATAGGCCAAGTTGAGATTGCTTGCTGTGAAAATGTGACATGCCTTCTGACATGATCGATACGCATCGAGCAACTGCGAGCTGATCATTAGCAGGGCAAGTATGCAAAATTCTTAAAACGGTTGGCGTATTTGAAATGAGATCAAGTTCATCTTGATTCGGATAATTTTTGAGCGCTTCCAAGCAAGGACTGACAAAACTAGTAACAGGAATTTTTCCAAGTACGGCATCTAGAAATAACTTGGAAAGGTGATATTTGGATTCTGGAACAAGTTCAGCAGCATCCTCAATGGTGTCAACGATTCTGCATAGCAAATAGGTGTTTCCAACCACCTTCTCTATTGGTGGCGGTAGCAGTGGGATGGTTAACGCGAAAGTACGCGATACCGAGCCCAAGATGGTCTTTTGATATGCCAGATCGGCAGAGGGGTTTTCATCGTGGTAATTCACCGGTGAATTATGTCAGACCCATTTATTGAAATATTCGACCCCATCCATGGGGATTGTTTTTAGCACCGAATTGGTGAAAACCCGAGGTACAACGTTAATTTGTTGCGATGCAAAAAATTCTCATCTAGTATGGAAGTAATTAACTATTTTTTATTCTTATGGGGTTCTTATGAAAATCTGTGTAATTGGGGGTGGTGGCGCCATTGGCGGTTACTTGGCAGTCATGCTATCGCGTGCAGGAAATGATGTCACCGTAGTTGCAAGAGGAGCAACGCTTGCGGCAATTAAGGATCGCGGTTTAACGCTCATTCACGATGAACATCCAGAGCCGTTGGTTGCAAAAGTGAAGGCCGTTGAAAAAATGACTGATGTTGAAACGCCAGATGTTGTTATTTTGGCCGTAAAGGCCCATCAGGTAGATCCAATTATTCACGATTTGGCAGCGATAGTTGGCCCGGAAACTATTTTGATTCCAATGCAGAATGGCATTCCTTGGTGGTATTTCCAAAAACTCTCAGGTGAGTATCAGGATCACACTGTTGAGACGGTAGATGCTGGCGGTGTTGCTAAAAAGGCAATTAACCCAGATAACATTATTGGTTGCGTAGTGTATCCAGCCACTTTCTCTGAGGCGCCCGGTGTCATTCGCCTGGTCGAAGGTAATCGCTTCCCCTTGAGTGAGTTAAATGGCGAAGTGACTGAGCGAGTGCAAAAAATGTCAGAAATGATGACCCAGGCAGGCTTCAAGTCACCAGTGCTAGAGGATATTCGTTCCGAGATTTGGCTCAAACTCTGGGGCAATATGACGTTTAATCCAATTAGTGCGCTCACGCATGGAACTTTAGAAGGCATTTGCCAATTCCCCTTAACACGTGACTTGGCGCGCAATATGATGGCCGAAGCCCAAGCCATTGCGGGCAAATTAGGCGTGACCTTCCGGGTGGATATTGAGCGACGTATCGCAGGCGCTGAAAAAGTTGGTAAGCATAAAACCTCCATGTTGCAAGACTTAGAGGCGGGACGTAGTTTAGAGGTCGATGCTCTATTGGGCTCTGTGATTGAGCTAGGTAAGATTACAAATACCCCGACACCTTGTTTAAATACTGTTTTTGCTTTAACTAAATACCTTGATGAAAATATTCAAGCAACTGGCGGAAGTTTGGCTCTACCGCCGGTAGGTGATTGTTACGCCCTGAATTAATATTCATTTGGCAATAAACCCTCCACCATTGTGAGTAAGTTCGCAATGGTGGAAGCGTGGTGCCTTTTGTTCAAATTACCGCCTAGAAAAGTCAGGTTGCGTTATGAAAAGTGTCTACGATATTGGGGGAATGCCAGCCTTGATTGGCTGAGATAGAAGAGAATCAAATTTTCGTAAATTAAAAAATCAAATCATATCGAAGTTCAAAGGATACAAATATCATGTTCATATCCAGGATAGAAGCCACATTCTTGAAAAAAATTCAGCGCTTGTTAAGGGTAGCCCTAAAAAAATAGGGAGCCAGTAATAGAACCCCATAAGACTGACCAAAATAACTGCAAAAGAAATTATGCGCCACCTCTTTAAGGTCAGAAGATAATCACTGCAATATGCAAGTGATAGTATGGCAAAGACAAGGCTGGGCATATAAGAATATATAAATACGCATCTTGATATCCCGGCCCAAGGCAAAAGACTTCCCAAATAACCTATCAATAAGTAAATGCTGAATATTTGCTCTTGATCGAGTGATTTAACTTTGAGCGAAAAGATTTCAGACTTCTTCTGAGAGCTGCTGATTGAAAATTTAGCTGTTAATAGCGCTTTCAAGGCTAGAATCGCGTAGGCTGCGGTTCCTATTAAAGCAAAAATTGAGCACCACCATAGGGGTGGGTTGCCCATACCATGTACATCATAAAAAATGTCATGACCCTTTTTGTCGGAGCCCGGAGTATTGGGTGGAAGTGAGTTATTTATGGATTTGCTAGTTCCAAAAAAATATCCCACTGGTCGGAGCATAACTGGCCATGTATACCATTTAGAGCAGTAAGGATGCTCTTCCTTCATTGACTCGTGAAAGTTCAAGGTTTGCTGATGCGCCTGAATAAACGAGATAGAATTTATCCTTAAGTGTGGTTGCCACTGAAGGGTGTAGAGGGCGGCGGGAATTACTAGTAAACATAGTATTAGTTTTGAAAAACTTTGGGACTGAAGTTTTTCATAAATCCCTCGATTGCATTTTTCCATCTCATAAGAAAGGATAGCTTTGCAATCAGCATAACAAAAATTAAGTGTAAATTTAACGGTGTCTACTTTTTTTGCGATAGTAACGTGATGCATCAAAAAAATTTTTTCTAACTTTAATAGAATCCATAGCGTCCATGGGGCCACTAGAAATGCTATACCGGTCCATTTAATTGAAATACAGGCTCCAAGAAATAAACCAGAGAATATTAGACAGAATATTGAAAGTTTAGATCCATGAGATCGTAGGGATTTCATGAAGAAAGCGTTTCCTAAAACTCCAAAAAGAATTAGCCATATATTGATTAGTCCATAACGTGATTCAACTAAGAAAAGTCCCTCAATAGAGGTGAAAAGAATGGCGAGAATAGTGAGGCGTAGTCGATGGCTCGATTCCCATGCCAACCATCCCAGTGCAAAAGGAGTCAACAAGCCTGCAAGGGCGCTGATCCATCGGTACATCCAAGGTTCGCGGATGCTCCCAATAAGGTCGTTTGACTCCACTCCAAGTGGGCCGATCTTATCTGAAATTTTTAACCCTAGGGCCAATAAATATTTACCGAGTGGGGGGTGGGGATCGTTAACGGGCAATCCGTTTAAATAGGCTTGAGCCATTTTTGGATAAGCGGTTTCATCAAAAACTAAGGTATTAAATCTTTCAAGGCCCCAAAAATGTGTATAAATATTAAATACAAATAGGGTTGCGAAGGCCAGCCAAAAAAAGATTTTTGAGTTAATTTCAATTTTCTTGGGCATGATTCGATAATTTTTATTTCAAGATATTAAATTTCAGCTGGAGAGAAAGTGCACCGTGTACCCTGTCCCCAATAGTTGGAATAGTAAATAAAGTTACACCAACCCTATCCCCCTCCCAGGTAAATGTAGGTAGAGCTGCTGCAAACCAGTCACCATGGTTGGCTTGCGGATAACCATTAAATCCTCCGGCCACAATACCTGCCTTTATAGGGCCTAATAATATTGGCTGAAGATAAATCCCAATATAGTCCGAATAAGCTCTATCGCTGTTATAAAACCTACCCGCAGTCAAAGATGTAACGGTTGAGAACTGATATTCGATGCCAAAGCCCCAGTTAGCGTCATTAAAGTTGCGATCTTTTTGAAAATGGTAAGAGGTCATTCCGGGGTTAATCCACAGTTGAGATGCTGATTCGATATTTGCAAGGGAAACCAGGTTTTCGTCTGCCATAACCATTGAAGTATGGAAGAGGTAGATTGCAAAGAAAAAGAGGATTCTGTTTGCCATGAAATTGCCCCGCAGCAACATTTAGATATGAATTATGGTTTAGTGATTCTTAAGTAAATAATATAGTTAAATTAGTAGTCATCTAATAGATGGAGTAGACGTTGGTTGTCCGTGACGATTGGAGGGGCCGAATAGTTGAAAAACTTATCTAAAAAAATTCTTCTAAAAGTGTGAATTCCGCGATGTGCTATGTTATCTAGGGTGATTCGGACGCTTTTACCATTATGGAGTTTGTTGCTGCTAAAAGCATTCCCTATTATCGTGGCGGCTGGGTAGCTTTAGATCAAACGTAAGCGAGACTAAAAAAGTGTAGTTAATTTGTGGAGATTCAGCGGTATCTGAATCATCAAGGCAGTAGAGGCCGCAGGGTTGATGGGTGATATTTCTTAGGTTGCAATGAGTTGTATGAGTAATACTACTTTTCCAATAAGTCCGTCATTATCGTGGTCATCCTTGACGAATAGTCGTCAATTAATAAATGGAGTCTCCCATTTACTAAAAATAGCTTTGGTGATCGATTAGTTCTTATTCAGTATGGACATGACAAAAATACCTCATGCGAAATTGATCAAAGAATTTTGCGCTTGACGATGTCGTTTCTGAATTTTGTTAAGAGAATTGAGGTCACTCAATCTTCAAATGATTTTATATGACTGGTAATAATGCATCTGGAGGCGGCGGGGCATTGGGAGAGTTGTGGGAGGGTGTTGGACCATTATCTGAATATTTTTTATGGGGGCTAAAAAATAAACTAATTGCTCTATGTGAGTCGGGCTATTTATACAACCATTTACGCTGATTTAGTCAAGTTGATGGAGTCAAAATTGACGTTGTTCAGCTTTCTTAAATGAGATGCGTAACTCTGACCGAGTATCAGATTGATCTGGGAGAAATTCTTTTTTTACCGGTTGGTTAGTGGCGTTATGTAAAAAGGTTCTCCCCATCCCTAACCATATCATTTATTAATTTCTACTGCCCCAATAGTGTCGACACATTTTATTCAACTTACCAAGCCATTTAATTCGTTAAGCAGTCGGTTGTGCGCTCTCTGAACCACTTGGTTATTATAAATTTTACGCCTTGCTTAACCGGCAACCCCGCATGAAGGGTCTGAGGGTTAACATTTCCGCTTGGAAGTCGATTATTCCAGACAACTGCTTGGCCTTGTTTAGCGGAGAAGGTGTGATTTAGTCCATAAAAATGAGTGCCCCCTCCGTCTGGGACAGTATTAAGGTAAACCATGAAGGTCCAAGTTCTATTGCCATACTTAGATGCGTGCTGTTGATACTCTTCACTATTGGGCTCAAAGTAGTCGGTATGCTGTTTGAATTGTTGCCCAACTTCGTATTTTTGAAGTTGGGTAACCTCTGAATAGTTATTCGGTATTCCAAGGGCCTTGGAAATTTTTTCATCTATATTTTTCATAAAGGGGTTTTCTAGTAGCCCTAGATCGCAGGTCCTACTTGTACGATATCCCCTGTCACCACTGTCGATAGTCACAGATGATGGCCGCAATTTTATTTGCCCAAGATTAATCACTGCATTGCATTCTTCTGCAGAAAGAAAATTATCAATAATGTATAGCTCTAATTTTTTTGAGTTGGCTTTTAGTACCGCATAACCATTATCCTCTTCAGCTAAAAATGGCTTTGCAGGTGTATTAAGTTCTGTATTGGACAACTGGTTATTTGAGATTTCTCTTTTTCTAATGCCTCCATAATTAAATAAAGCGATTTCTTGTTTAATTGAGTCGATATCAAATTGATTATTAATAAGCGTGGAAATTAGCGTCGATTGATCGCAACCCTTCAATAAATTTTCATGAAGCCAGCCTGCCCATTCAGGAAAAGATTGAAGTGATTTATTTTTCATGGCCGTACTGATTAGATGTTGAGGTTATGACTATGGTGTTTGAGTGGTGGCGCCAACATTTTTCTTTTTCTTCTGCTGACCTACTTCTAGTTTTATATTCATTGATTCTTCGCCATATTGCAAGATTGCTTCATCTGTGCCGATGCTTTGGAGACTCAAGCCTTTGCCTGGACTTTCTCCAACCGCAACTGGTCCAGTAGGTTTGCCATCTAGGTCAAAAAGTGCAAATCCAGACAAGGCTCCAGAAAGATCTTTGCCTGTGATAACAATTCCTTGGAGGGTGATGCTATTTTTGGCGATAGGTTGCCTTCCAAATAGTGAGCTAACAGTGTTTGGCTCTATGCTGGAATAAAGCGTTGTGCCGCGCGGACTCCATTGATTACTTGATGGTGGCGTTTCTAGTTGTACTAATTTCATTGCCCAGGTTGCGGCACAGGCTGCTGTGGCAAGCATCAGGCAAAAGCTTAAATTTTGTAAAGTGGATTGAGGGTTAGGAAGCCTTTTTTTGATAAAAATTGCAGTTGGACTCGATAGAAAAGGCTGGAGCTTTTCTAGGCTTACCCCTAGTGCCTTTTGATACGCAGAACTAAATTTCGCTTTCCATAATGAATGGCTTTGACTTTGACTTATCTTTAGTTGATTAAGCGAGTTTTTGACAAGCGCTTTCAGATTGTCTATAAATTGGCTCAAGAGCAATAATCCCTTTAGAATGAATACAAATTACTACTATCGAGACAACATGTTAAACCTGAATAAAAAGCGAACAAAATTACTAAATTTGTGCAGTGCAATATTTAATAATCAGTTTACAAATAACTTAAAAAAAGGACCACCTAAAAATCAGGAGGGGTTCACCTTAATTGAAATTATGGTGGTTATTGCCATCATTGGAATTTTAGCTACTTTGATTGTCCCTAAAATTATGGGTAGGCCAGATCAGGCGAGAGTCACGGCCGCCAGACAAGATGTCGGGACGATAGTGCAAGCCCTAAAGCTCTATCGATTAGATATTGGACGCTATCCAACAACTGAACAAGGTTTGAAGGCTTTGGTTGAGAGGCCATCAACTGATCCTATTCCTCAAAATTGGAAGCAAGGCGGTTACTTGGATACTCTTCCTAGCGATCCTTGGGGTGCCCCATATCAATATAGCAACCCAGGTCAAAAGGGCGAAATCGACGTATATAGTTTTGGGGCTGACGGTAAGCTCGGTGGCACAGGAAACGATGCAGACATTGGTAACTGGCAATAATTCCGAGGGTGGCTTTACCCTAATTGAACTTCTAATTGTTATTACTATTATGGCTATCGTCCTCTCGATGGCCTCCTTGGCAATTCCTAATCACGAGATGCGTTATTGGCGTGAAGACCTAGATCATCTAACTTGGACTCTAAATTTGGCTACAGAGGAAGGTGCTGCTAGCGGCGCTCCAATAACTGCTGAAATTGATTCGAAGGGCTGGCGCTTTTATCAAGGCAATTCCTCTGCAAACCAGCGCTTATTACGTGATGCATACAGCCCTCAGCAATGGCATGTCCCGGTTGAAATGGAATCGGTTAAATTTTTGCTGGGAGAGGAGTACATTGTCGATTCTGGGCGAATTACTATTTTGCAAAAAGACCGCAAGGCTTTTTTGATCCGAAAAAACAGTGGAAACTTTTCTTGGACTTCACCATGACATTAAACAAAAATTCTCATGGTTTTGCTCTAATTGAGGTTCTTATTGGCCTTTTGATACTCTCCCTCGCTTTACTTTCTGGAATGAGAGCAATTGCAGCGGCTGCAGATTCTGAAAGGGGTATCAATATTCGCACTGCCGCACTTTGGAGTGCTGATAACTCCATGATCATGTTGCGTATGACCCAAGTTTGGCCAGATTTGACGACAAGTTATACTCCATGTCCTCAAGGCCCATATAATTTGGTTTGTGAGCAAAAGGTATCGGCGACTCCTAACCCTGCTTTTAGAAGGGTTGAAATCTCGGTTTTTGAATCAAGCATCAATTCTCTAAGTGTTCCTATAGGCCCCCGTTTAGCACTGCTGGTTGCTGTTGTGCCAAATCATGGCTTACGAATTTTATGAGCGGTAACTTCAAACCCATTCAGTCTAATTGCGCTGGCTTTACCCTTGTCGAGATGGTGATTGCGCTTGCCATTTTGGCTATTGTCGGCATGATGGCATTTCGGGGTTTGGGCGCACTCGTAAGAGGACGTACGAGTATCGAGAGTCAGATGCAAATTTACGGCGATTATCGGCGTTTGGTTGGACAATTTGAACGCGATTGCCAAGAAATGGTGCGACCAATGCAGTTAGGGTCTGTGCCTTGGGCAATCGGGAGTAAATCAACTTGGTTTGTGCGCCACAGTTCCGGCCTTAAAGGGAATAACTGGGTCATAGTGGGATACACAAGTTCTGAGCAAGGTTTGCAAAGATGGGTCAGTAAAGATCTGCAGACGTTATTGGATGTTCAGTCCCTTTGGCTGCCCTTGACTCGTGATCCGGATTTAATTTCTACTGATATGCAATCTAGCATGACGTGGCCTGGTATTACCAAGCAAAGTTCTCAAAGTCATGGGCTAGCTCCCAATGCTGTCAGCTTTTTGGCTACTGCGGCCCCATCAATTGCAAGTAGTAGTGCAGCAGCTGCGACTAAGGGGGCTCCTTATTTGAGCTCACAGGGGGTTGGTTTGGGAGCTCAGTCTCAAATAGAGGGGGTAGTCATGCGGTGGTGGACTGGATCTTCTCCAATCCCGATAGAACGTTCTTGTCTTGCTGGATATGGTGTATGACCTATATTAAGGAGAGGGTTAATTGTGATGAAAATGGATCAGCCACCATTATTGCTTTGGTCGTGGTTGGGGTTGCCGCAGTTTTATTGACAGGTCTCATATGGCGTCAGGACATTGAAGTAAGAACCTTGGAAAATAATCGCGATAGAGTTCAGGCACTTTGGTTGAGCAGATCCGCCATTGATTTTTCACGTCTAGTGCTGAGTGAAGATGCTAGAACCAGCCAGTATGATTGGCTTGGCGA
>Ga0364922_10043_pt1 | contig 62308 bp, 29 predicted proteins | sample ExccelJu500001D4_2_FD_206955 | JGI IMG/M metagenome (GOLD analysis project Ga0364922, IMG submission 206955) | Enriched cells from Trout Bog Lake Hypolimnion, Wisconsin, USA - BchlTB.June20.5000.01.D4 | ecosystem: Environmental > Aquatic > Freshwater > Lake > Hypolimnion/Profundal zone | place...
ATGTTCGCCGCACCATCGCCGACCTGATGAGCGATGAATATTACGGCACGTTTCAAAAACTGTGTCACGCCGAAGGCCTGACCGAGATGGCCGAGGCCCCAGGCATCGCCACGTGTCTGCCCAGTGATAACCTTCAGGCCAAGGGCCGCACCGATATTCCCATGGGCGAGTTTTGGATGAGCCAGCCCGACGGCACGCTGGACTGCAAGGAAGCCGCGATGGCCGCTCACGTTTATGGCCGGCCCGTCGCCGCGGCGGAAGCCTTTACCGGCAGCCGGGCCGACGTGTATCCGGGCATGATGAAACCCTTCGCCGACGCCGCGCTGGCGCTGGGCATCAACCGCTTTGTCGTGCTGGCCTATGTCCACCAACCGTGGGATGACCGCCTCCCGGGGGTCACCCAGGATCGGTTTTATGTTCCTTATCAGCGCCACAACACCTGGTGGGAGGACAGCGCCGGCTTTTGGACGTCGCTGGCGCGGTCGTCCCTGCTTCTGCGGCAGGGCCACGCGGTCGCCGACCTGCTCTACCATCTCGGCAATGACACGCCGCTCAAGGTGGCCACATGGCGGATGCGGCCCGCGCCGCCAGCCGGCTATGATTACGATGTTTGCGGCGACGAAGTGCTCATCCAGCGAGTCATGGAAAAAGACGGGCGCCTGGTCTTGCCCGACGGCACGAGTTACCGGCTGCTGGTTCTGGCGGGCGGCAACCGGATGACCCTCGCTGCCGCCCAAAAACTCCGGTCGCTCATCCACGCCGGCGCCACGGTGCTCGGCCCGATCAAGCCGGAAAGCTCGCCCACCCTGACTGACGGAGCCACTGGCGACGCGGAAGTCAAAACCATTGCCGACGAACTATGGGGCAGGGGACCGCTGCCGACTGCGGGCGACCGTCGCATTGGAGCCGGACGGATGCTGTGGGGCATGACTCCCGCGCAGGCGCTCGCCGCCTTGGACACTCCGCGCGATTTTGAAATTCTCGGCGAACTTCCGGCCACCAATACCTTCTTCGCCCACCGCCAGACTGCCGATTGCGACCTCTATTTTGTGGCCAATCACCAAGCCCGTGCCGAAAAAGTCACCGCCGCGTTTCGCGTCACGGGACGCGTTCCGGAAAGATGGGACCCCGACACGGGCGCGATCTCCGAATTCACGCGGTATCGCGAAGCTCATGGCCGCACCGAAGTGCCCCTGGCGCTCGAGGCCAATGCCTCCACCTTCATTGTGTTCCGCGAGCACGGCAGTCCGCCGCCATCGCATGGATTGGCGGCAACCAATCTGGTTGCCGATTTGCCCGTGCGGCTGGAATTGACCGGACCTTGGAATGTTCGTTTCACTCCCGGTTGGGGCGCGCCGGAACAACTCACCTTTGACAAGCTGATTTCCTGGACCGCCCACTGCGACCCGGGCGTTCAGCATTACTCCGGCGCGGCGACTTACGCCAAAGACTTTCAATTTCCGCCGGTGCCTTCCGGAGAAAAAGTGGTGCTCGATCTCGGCCAGGTGGCGGTGCTCGCCGCCGTGAAATTGAATGGCCGCGATCTGGGCGTCGTTTGGAAGGAACCGTATGCGCTCGACGTCACGGAGGCGCTGCGCGCCGGCGCGAACTCGCTCGAAATTCGCGTTGTGAACACCTGGGTCAACCGCCTCATCGCGGACTCCGCGCTGCCTGCCGAAAAACGACTGACTTGGGCCACCTACAATCCCTATCATGCCCGCGATTCCCTGTTGCCCTCCGGCTTGCTCGGCCCGGTGGTCCTGCGTTCGCCTAATCCCCCGTGAAAACCAACCGCATAATCGGCTTCCTGGCTTTGGCCAAACTGTTTGCAACCTGGGATTATTTCAAATTCATTTTGAACCACGGTTTCCTCCTTGAGCGCAACAGAATCAATAATGCGTATCATTAGCACTGTCGTGAAAGTTGCTTAAAAAAGTGCTTGCTAATGTTCTGGCTTTCGCTTAGCCTAGCCCCGTCGTTGGGAATCAGACGCGGTGATTGCCTGAACCTCATGAATGACCGGCTGACAGTCGGCGGTGGACCACAGCCAAGAGGACTTCGCGGCTGGCACGGAGAAACTGTCCCCAACCAAGCCGCTGCCCTGGCAGTTTCTGTTTCGATCCGCAGCCTCCCAAGCCCCGCGAAAAAGAAGCACCACCTCATGAAAGCCACCACTCGAAGTTTGCTCGTGTTCTGTCTCGCCCTGGCTGGCTTGGCCTTGCACGCCCAATCAACGGCCCCAACCTCCTCCCTCTCCAGCCTCATAGCCGAGGCGCGCGGCCTGCCATTGATGCAGCCAGGCCAGGTTCCAATCCACGGCACCTACTGGGTCCTGGAGCCGTGGGGCATCAACGGAGTCACGCCCGTGCCGTATCCGTGCCCGCCGTTTGATCCGACAATGCCCATTTACGCGCTCACGCCAGAAAACCAGGCGGAAAACCAGATATATCTGGTTGATGCCACCGTTGGCACACGGCCGGTCTTGAATCCTGTGCTATCCCGGCGCCTCGGACCCAGCTACACACTGGAGTCGGTGGTGGAAGCGCAGGCGAATTTGGTCGTGAATCTGATCACCCAGATTCAGACCGCGCAGGCCCATCTGAACCAAAATGGTTATCCAGTTTTCTTCGGCACCAACGGCTTTGGCACCAACGGTTTTGGCGATGGGGGCCTGCCTGTCAACAGCTACGTTTATACGATAGACACCAACATGCTGTGGCTGCAGATCACAAATATCTCCGACGGAACGGTTTACGCAAATCTGTACCGGGCCACAGATTACGTTTACTCGGTGTGGTCAACCACCAATCTGGCTGATCCGCTCCCAACCTGGCGGGTGGAAACGGAAGTCTTCCCGACCAACCCCAACTGCATGACCTTTACCGTTTCTCAAGCTGGCCGTCCAGACCTTTTTTTGCGCGGGCAGGACTGGACAGGTATGTCCGCCACCGGCAATGTGACCGAGTTGTGGTGGCTGTATTATTATTTTGGCAATGCCGGTTTGCAACTGTCGGACACAAATTTGGATGTGTGGGGCAGCAACACGCTGGTGTTTGACTACACCAACGGCCTCGCGCCGACGGATTATTACGGCGGATTCCTGCCCTACTTGCAAACCTTCAGTGGCGATCAACAGAGCGGCCCGCTGGACGCTTTCCTGCCGCAGCCCCTGGTGGTGCAGGTGACTGATGGGTTCAACAACTGTTTGAGCAATGCGCCGCTGACGTTCAGCGTCACCAACGGGTTGAACCAATTGGCGGCCACCTATGGCGGCCCGCTGGCGACCAATCTGAATGTGACCACCGACGGCAACGGGCTGGCCCGGGCCTGGCTTTTCCTGCCCACCAACGCGCCCGCAGTCAATTATGTCACGGTGACAGCGCACAGCGGCCCATACGCCGAGCAGCTCTATTTCACCGCTTATGAAGGGGAGGTGGCGCCTCCGGCTATTTCGCCCGCGGGCGGCGCTTTCACCGTCATCCAGAGTGTGGCGGTCAGTTGTTCCACGACCGGCGCGGTCATGCATTATACGCTGGATGGCACTGACCCCACTGAGGACGATCCGGCGGCCACCAACGGACAAGCCTTGCTGGCGCCTTGGACCGCCACCTTGAAGGTGGCCGCGTTTGCGGACGCCATTTTGCTGCCCAGCGCGGTTTCCGCGGCGGATTTCACCATCCTTCATCCGCTCGTAGCGGGACGCAAACACACGCTGCTCCTGCAGCCTGATGAAACGATCCTTGCCGGCGGGTCCAACGGCAGCGGGCAGTTGGGGGATGGCACCACCATGGATCGGACCAATCTGGCGGGTGTGCTGAACCTGACCAACGCGGTGGGGATTGCGGCGGGCGCTTTGCACAGTCTGGCCTGGGCGGCGGATGGCTCGGCTTGGGCTTGGGGCGATAACAGCTCTGGCCAGTTGGGCGACGGGCAAAGCTCCGGCCAGCAGTCCAGCCCCACCAACCTCAGTGGTTTAAGTGGCGTCATACAAATGTCCGGCGGCGGCCAGCATTCGCTGGCGTTGGACGGCAACCACGGCGTTTGGGCCTGGGGCAACAACGCCAGCGGCCAGTTGGGTGATGGCGCCACGTCGCCGCAGACGATTCCGGAACAACTGAATGGGTTGAGCAATATCGTCGAAGTTGCCGCCGGCGGCGCGCACAGTCTGGCCCTGGCTGCGGATGAAACCGTCCGGGCTTGGGGCAACAATGCTTCCGGCCAGCTTGGCGATGGCACCAGCACGCAACGCACGTCGCCGGTGATGGTCGGCGGATTGACCAATGTCCTGGCGCTTGCCGCCGGTTTCAACCATAGTCTGGCCCTGGTGTCGGACGAAACCGTGCGGGCTTGGGGAGACAACACCTATGGCCAGCTTGGCGATGGCACGTTCACCGAACGCAATCAACCGGTGAAAGTGCTGGGGGTAAGCAACCTCGTGGCCATTGCCGCCGGGGAATATCACAATCTGGCGTTGAAAGCCGACGGCACGGTCTGGTCTTGGGGTTGCAATTCGCACGGCCAGCTGGGCGACGGGACCACCACCACCCGGATCGCTCCGGTGCCGGTGTCGGGATTGAGCAATGTTCTGGCCATCGCCGCCGGCTGGGCGCACAGTGCCGCGTTGAAATCCGATGGCACCGTGGTGGTCTGGGGCAGTATTCCCTATGGGTTGAACGGGGATGCCAGCGCCAATTTCAGCACCGTGCCCGTCACGGAAGAACCCTCGGTGCTGGTGAACTGGGAGCCGCCGACCATCGCCGTCCAGCCGTTCAGCCAGGAAGTTCTGGCCGGGGACGACGTGTCTTTCAATGTCGTGGCCACCGGCACCAATTTGACCTATCAGTGGAACTTGGATGGCACCCCCATTCCGGGCGCGAACGCCAGCGTTTACGCCCTCAAGAATGTCCAAAGCGGCGGCAATTACACGGTGACGGTTGGCACCGGTCTGAATTCCGTGGTCAGCTCCAATGCCGTGTTGACTGTGGACTGGGGGACAGGCTGGCCGAACCTGATGGAAGTGCTCGGTCAGCGTCTGAATTACACCTTCAAGAATGGGGTCACGTATTATATCGGTTCGCCGGTTCAATTGTATGGCACCACCACCATCGAAGGTGGTGCCGTGCTAAAATTTGATTACTCACTGAATTCCAGCTTGAGTGTGCTGGGCTCGCTCAATTGCAAGACCGAATCGTATTACCCTGCTTTTCTGACCTCGGTGGACGATCCGTGCGTGGGAGAGAATATCGGTTACGGCTATTATCCGCAGCCCTACCTCACTGGGACGCCCTACCTGGATTTGTCGCAAACCACAAATGCGTCCATCAGCAACCTGCGAATCTCCTATGCGGATCTCGGCGTGACCACCCCGGCTGCCGGACAACTTGACATCTGGGATTGCCAGGTCCTGCAATGCAATTCCGGGGTGGTGAATGCGTTTGGCGGCGTGGACAGCCTGCATAACGTGCTGTTTGCCGGCTGCGGCGACGCCGTATGCGCCTACACGAACAATTGCACGATCATGGCCGAACAAATGACAGCGGACGTGTCCCAGTTCGTGAGCTCCTCCGGCGCCTCGCCTCGCGTGAGCCTGACGAACAGCATAATCCTGGGCGGTGCGGGATCCGTTTCGCCTACGAACATCCAGGCGGTCGGCGCGGGGAATTATTATCTTGCAGCGAACAGCCCGCTCCGCCAATCTGGCACCACCAATCTCAGCCGCAGATTGTTGGGCGAATTGAAAACCAGGACGACGTATCCGCCAGTTGCCATGCCGTCATTCATGCAGTTGAACGGCAACCTGATGCTGGGTCTCCAAGCGCCGCGCTATACCAATGGCGCGCCGGATTTGGGCTACTATTATCCGGCCATTGACTACACCGTCAGCTACCTGACCAACTTTGGCGCCATAACCGTTCTGCCGGGAACAGTGATTGGCCTGAGCGACCAATACATCCCCAATTTCGGCTGGACTTGGTGGGGCTTTGACCTGCGCGAAGGGTCGTCTCTGGTGGCTCATGGCATGCCCAACCGCCCGATCGTTTTCGTGGACGCCGCCCTGGTGCAGGAGCAGTTTCAACTGCCCGTCTTCGGCTCGCTGGTGCCGGATTACGAGTCGCCCGATTCCGCCCCGCCGGTGATGGATTTCCGGTTTTGCAATTTCTATGCCAGTCCGGAATGCGATCACGTTTGGGCCGGCTATGACGTGTGGTTCAGTTACGAGCCTTCGCCCGACAGCCTGGTCAACTGGACGATGCGGGACTGCAATCTGCACGGCGGGTGGATCAACCTGGGGTGCCCCGATGACGGCATGTTTTTCGGCCTGTCCCCGCTGAACTTTTACGGCTCGGCGGCGGTGGGCTGGACGAACAATTCCTTCGACAGCGTCTATTTCAACCTGGACCCGACCTGGGTTTGGTATCCGAACTATGGCGACACCATCAACTGTGACCTGGCATTTTCGGCGGTCAACAACCTGTCCCGCAACGCGGGCATATTTTATTTGGAACCCATACCCAGTTCTGCCGGGAACTGGGCCTTCTACAACAACTTCTTTGACAAGGCGGACTTTTTACAGGACACAAATTATCAGGCGATTGATTACAACTACAACGGGTACTGGCCGTTATTGCCGACGGAATTGCTTTGGGGAGGAGACGCAAGCCAGTTGATTTCAAGCACGCCAGCAGGTCCGGCAACCGGCTCAAATGAAGTCGTCTTGGCCACCGCGCCCCCGTATCAACACAGTTACTTTGGCCATTTTTACCTGCCCACAAACACGCCACTTTACGGGGCCGGCAGCGACACGGCGGCGAAGCTGGGGCTGTTCCACTACACCACCCGCCCGGACCAAGTGAAGGAGGGCAATGACGTAATGGCGGCCAAGCCCAATGCCAGCATCGGGTTGCATTACATCGCGGCGACGAACGGCGTGCCCATGGATTTCGATGGCGATGGGATTCCCGATTATGTGGAGAACTGGCACGGGGACGGCGATTATAGCCAGTGGGTAGGCATCGAGACGGACTGGCAACGCCCGATCACAGATGGATATACACCGGACCCTTCCAATTCAATTTATCTGAATTTGGATTTATCAGGGGATGGCATGGTTGGAGCTGCCAAGGCAGCATTAGGCGTTCTTCCGCTGGACAGCAGCAACCCGCTGAACCTTGATCGCGGATTGACGCCAAGCCAGTTAAGTGGCGTTATTACCATACCTCTTCAAATCAGTAGTGTTGTTGATCAGAACACGCCCTTTACACTCCTCGTTGATGGGAGAGATGCGAACAGCCTTGTCCAATGCGTCAACGGAAATTGGTTTGCGCAGTGGGATACAACCACCATCGCCAACGGGCCGCATGTCCTTTGCCTCAAGCTTGATTGGCCAGACGAAAATAATTCGGCTTACTTAAATGACTACTATGGTGGCTCTACGCTCGCGACGGTTAACAATCCGCTGACCTTTAGGACCTCAACCGGCTCGTTTTGTGAACTCCTAGTCATAGACGCCACGGTGAATAATGGTGCAAATTCCTTTGTTGTCGACGTCTATGACAAACAGTCATCCAACCTTCTAACAACCTTGACCGGCGACGTTGTGAATGGTCAGATTCAAACGAATTGGGATCTTACCGACGGCACCGGGGACATTATTGTGACCGGGGCTGTCACGTGTGCCTTTTCCTTGTCCAATGCGACCAGCAATGGGCAGAACGATACGCGAACTGGAATCACAAAAATTTATCCAATGCTATTGCCTAATGGCTACAACAACACATTCACCTTGGCGTGGGGTAACGATGACGATTCTTCATCCATTCGCGATGTATATCTATCGGGCATGTGCAATGTGGTGGGCTTGCTAAATGGATTCTTTGACTTTTCTTGGGATCCCACCATAGACTACTGGATTGTCCCGCCAGGCGGCTCTGGAAATGTCAACGATCCCGGAGGTGGCACATCATTTACTTTCAGTCAAGGCTATCCGGATAGCAAGGATGTGTTGAAATGGTCCTTGGCTCAAAGCGGCAACTTCTTCTGGGTCGGACACGGCAACCCGAAATATATTACTCCTCATCAAGGCGTCTTTTCGGACCAGCCTAACCTCACGGCCGGAGAAATTGGACAGGCGTTGCTGAATGCATGTCCGTATGTGTCTGAGCCGACAAATAACGACATTATGTGTACTCCTTACAAACTTGTTATTTTATTTGCGTGCAAAGCTTATTCACGAGACTTTGCCAATGCCTTCGGCATTCCCGACTTCGAGCCGGCCAGAACCGCGTCAACGAGCCCGATTACGACGCCGGGTCTGTATCCATGGGACGTGGAAGGATACTTGGCCGAGGGCAGGTCAACAAACACTGTGGATTACTACGCAAGTATTGGAAGGCCGGCACAGGCCTACGTTGGCTGGCCTTGCAATGTGAACCGACCGGGTACGAAAAGCGAGGCCAACAGCGAGATGAACAATATCTGGGCATCGTTTAACGAATGGCGAACTTCTGACAACCACAACATTTATCCTACAATCTCGTCGTGCGTGCTCGATTTGGCGCGTTTCGAGTCGGTTAATTTGCAATACAACCCCGATCCTGATCGGATCATAGGTGTCTTGAAATGGGAATTATCCGGATGCTGGGATATTCGAATCACTGACAGATGGCCATGATCTTATGTCGCCCGCGACCCCACTAGCCTATAAATACGTTGTAACCACGTTAATCGTCGGTTTTATCAACTATTATGCCCCGAGGATTGGCTTGCCGATTTCTTCTCCGTTAAGTGCCGACCAACAGGTGGAAAATGTCGGTGTTGAGCAGCCTGAATGTGACCAAATAATGACACGGTACGGCGGTGGTTACCGTGAGAAGAATTATGGTTTTGGTTTTAATTTTGGCTGCTGCACGAATCCGTATGCCCCATTCATCCCTTATGTTTCTATGACGAAACTGGAAGATGATGGCATGGCTTCTTTTGGCATACCATTGTTGTATCCGCACGAACCTTCGAGATCGCTCATGGAACGGGCTTCCAGCATGGACTACAAGATTTCCAGCACCAACGAGCTGTATCGCATTGCGACAAACTACCTGTCCGCCTTGGAGATAGACGTGAAGGCTTTGGAAAAGACGTGTCCACTCACACTTGATGCGTATCCTGAATTCCATTCAGCGCGAGGTATAGTCCCCAATCCGATAATGATCATAATTTGGGGGAGGCCCTATCTCCGAGATCCCGGATCCAATGGTATTAGCATGAAGTTTTCAGCCGTCAGTGGTGAATTGTTGGAACTGAACGCTGGCATCTACACATGCAAAGGGTTCCCATTGATCAAAAACTTGGATAAATTGGTGGCTATTCCCGATGCGGATTTTCTAAAGTACTCGGCCATGCAGCGCAGCAATCTGCTTGCACGATTTGCCGTCAATTGGCCACTGACACCAACAAAGTCAACGAACCAGATGTTCTCAGCGGTTGCAACCAACGTTCTGCCGATGAAATAAGAGGGTCCAAACTTTGCCGTTGGAATTAATTTTTTAAGATTTGTGCTTATCGTGTTCGGCCTCCCGAAAGGGGTCTGTTCGCGTAACAGCATATCTGAGGGACAGAAAGCGCGTCCCTCATAAATTGATATTTGGCCAAATGATTGTGCCGAAAACGGTCAGTTTTACAATTATGACACTGTAACCATTGACAAAGTTGTTATTACCGCGCACATGAAAACGAAACATGAATGTCATGTTTATAGGATTGACCGTTTTACGCAGGCCGCCGGGCGCTTGGACATTTGGGACGGCCAATTTCTCCAGTGCAATGCGTCGGTTATGAACCAGGCGGGCGGCGCCAACGCCTTTCACAATGTTCTCTTTGCCGGCTGCGGCGACGCGGTGCAGGCGGGCACCAACCCCTTTGCCATCAGTGCCGAACACGTCACGGCGGATGTCACCCGTTTTTGGGACGGTTCCCTTTCACCATCGAGCCTCGCGCTGACCAACAGCCTTGTCTTTGGCACGCTGGGCGCCGCCGCCCTGCAAAATGCGGTCCTCAACCCGGCGCCCACCAATTTCCAGGCCACCGGCGTGGGCCACTATTATCTGGCGGCGAACAGTCCGCTGCATAATACTGGCACCATGAATATCAGCCCGCGATTGCTGGCGGAATTCCGGGCCAGGACCACCTGCCCGCCGGTCGCCATTCCGGCGAAGCTGCAGTTGAGCGGGAATATGCTTCTGTGTCCCCAGGCACCGCGCTACACCAACGGCGCTCCGGGTCTGGGATATAGTCTATTTTATATATGAAGCTGTTGTCCAACCAATTGGCCGGAGTCATCGCCGGATGCACGCTTGAGTTCACCGAGATGATTCAGCTTGTGCGGAGCCACAGTTCCGGCTCGGCTCGGCTCTTGGGTTGTTAGGCTACAAGCCGCCATGACCACAAACACATCAATAGATTGGCGCTTATTGCGAAGGCAGTTTTTGACCGCGTTTGCAGGTGCGGTGCTTTTCGACATCGTTTTTCTCTTGGTTAGCTACCGCGTCAGTTCAAATATTTTAGTGATCACTGCTGCCTTTTTGCTGTTCTGCATTTTCGCGTGGAGAAGTTCGCAGTCTAGCCACCTGATGTGCGTTTGTATGACCACAACTGGTTTGTCCTGGGGAATTATGGTTGCGGAGTCGGTTTTCCTTGCGATAGAAGATGGTGCGGAAGCCCAGTATTGGGTCCCTACAATGATTCAAGGTGCGTTAGTGATTCCAATTATCACCACAGCTGCTGTTTTGCCATTTTGGTATTTCGGCCGGAGGCGGTGCGATTGGCATGTAAAGCCTATGACCTACTGTTTTAAGAGCGCGATGGTTACTCCAGTGGTGTTGATTGGCATTTATATTTTAACCTTCTCGTGCTACTGGTTTCTGAGTCCATCTGAACTGGTCGTGTCGCATGAGAGAAAGTTGCGCCAAGTTGAGTTTCAGACAATCATGTCTAAATACTGGTGTCCTGGCTTCTGGTTCGTGACTCATTTCTGTGGATATGAGAATTCTACCGAAGCCGGCGGTTGGTGCTATGAGATTTACGTTTTTATCAAGCCTGTTCAATGATACGTCTAACCATTTTATAAATGCCACGCAGCCTAACCAATTTCTGAAAGTGAAATGGTCATGAAAGGGTCCTATACAAGTGACAGGAAATTCCCGCCTATTAATTCTGGTCGGGGTTTCCTTTGAAGCGGTTTGCGGTTTCATGATTTTGACCGTCAGTGGGCCGTAAAGGTAAAGGTATATGGGTCATAAAAGGGGGCAGGCCAGCATAACAGCCTATCTGAGGGAAAGAAAATGCGTCGCTCATGAATTGATAATTAGTGAAATGATTTTGCCGTAGATGGATCCTTCCGCGTTAGTGCATATTGTGTATTGCATCAAATACTATTACCAAACACGTCCTGGCAAGCTTCATAAATTCTGGCTTGAAGTTTGCGAGTTCTTTTTCCCTCTACGTGCGCTGGTGCTGCGTCGGGACAAGTGAGAAGAGTGGCGCGGATCAGTTGCGCTCATGCCTTCGCCGAAATTGGGTATCCAAATCAGAGCCAAGGTGCTCACCGCGCTCGATTTTCATCGGGGTTCGAATTTTTCGGCTCGCTTGGCGGCGTTGTCCCCACCCGCTCTCCGATTGGTCACCTCGCGGCTCTCCAATTCAGCATTCTGCCACCTCACCATTGACCGCGACCGGCATTTCCAATAGTCTTGCTTTATGGGCACGCTTTATTACGGCGACAACCTCGACATTCTCCGCCGCCACCTGAAGGACGAGACGGTGGATCTCGTTTATCTTGATCCGCCCTTCAATTCCGCCCAGAACTACAACGCCTTTTTTCAGGAAAAGGACGGCTCCGCCGCCGCCAGCCAGATTCGCGCCTTCGAGGACACTTGGTCGTGGAATCAGGAGAGCCAGCGCGTCTATGAGGAACTGATTTTGCAGCCTGGCAAGGTCAGCGAAGTCATGCAGGCGTTCAAAACCTTTCTCGGCACCAACGACATGATGGCCTACCTCGCCATGATGTGCCCGCGCTTGGTTGAACTTCGCCGCGTTCTCAAACCCACCGGCTCGCTTTACCTGCATTGTGACCCGACGGCCTCACATTACCTCAAGCTGCTCGTGGACGCAGTGTTGGGGAAAGACAATTTTTTGAGCGAACTCATCTGGAAGCGAACCAGCGCCCATAGCAGTGCAAAACGATTTGGTCCGATTCACGATGTAATTCTCGTCTATGCGAAAACTGAGAATTACACTTGGAACCAAATTTTCCAGCCTTACAGTGAGGAATATCTTGACACGTTCTTTGACCAAGAAGATGAAAAGGGCCGTCGATGGAAGAGGACAGATTTGACTGGCGCTGGCACGCGAAATGGAGAGACTGGAAAGCCTTGGCACGGAATTGACGTCACGGCAAAAGGCCGGCACTGGGCGCAGCCACCAAAGGTGCTTGATGAACTTGACGCGAAAGGCCGAATCCATTGGCCGGCGAAAAAGGATGGCATGCCCCGGTTGAAACAATATCCGGAAGATCTGCCTGGAGTTCCCCTTTCAGACATGGTTTTGGACATCCCGCCACTACATAACTTAGCAGCGGAACGTCTTGGCTACCCAACCCAAAAGCCGGTGGCATTGTTGGAACGTATCATCCAAGCAAGCAGCAACGTTGGCGACACGGTTCTCGATCCATTCTGCGGTTGCGGCACGACGATTGACGCCGCTGAAAAGCTCGCCCGCAAATGGATTGGCATTGACGTCACACAACTTGCCACCTCGCTCATCAAAAGCCGCCTGCGAGACACCTACGGCAACAAAATTGAAATCATCACCGTCGGCGAACCGACCACGCCAAACGAGGCCGCCGTGCTCGCCGACCAGGACAAATATCAGTTCCAATGGTGGGCGCTGGGACTTGTCAACGCCCGCCCGGTCGAACAGAAGAAAGGCGCGGATCACGGCATTGACGGCAAAATCCTGTTCCGTGACGACCGCGACGCCGCCAGGCCGGAGCAAATCATTCTGCAAGTCAAGGGCGGCAAGACCGGCGCGAAGGATGTTCGCGATTTGCGCGGCGTGCTGGACCGGGAGAAAGCGGCCATTGGCGTTTTGATCTCTTTGCAGCCGCCCACGCGTGAGATGCTGGCCGAAGCCGCCAGCGGCGGGTTCTATGAGCACAAGCTGAACCGGCAAAAATACCCGCGCCTCCAGCTCCGCACCGTGAAGGAATTGATGGAAGGCAAGAACCTCGAGCGCCCGTCCAGCGTCGCCGCCGTGGACGAGACTTTCAAAAAGGCTCCGCAGGCAAGGGCCAGGGGTGGAGAACAGCCAGCGCTGGATTTCTAAACCGTTCTTCCGTCTTCTCTCTCCGCTCTTCCGCCCTTTCCTGCGGCACGGCTGTTCCAACCGGTCCAGTCACCGCAACCAGCCGTCCAAGAGGGAAAAGTGCCCTTTTCACCATTGATGGCGGTGCTCTATTTATTGCTTCCCCGCCATCCGCATCCCGTCGCTGGTTGTCACCAAGCGCGGCACGCTGCTGGGCAAAACCCTGCCTACGACATTTGTCGCATAGCCTTCGCTTTCCAATTCGGTGATAATTCAGTCAAAATATTTCCCAAAAATTAGTTGTGGTGAAAAAGACAGCATGAAAGCATTGGTTTCCATTTTGTTTTGCGCGGTGGTTTTCGCTGAGCGGCCGGGCGCCGGCGAAAGCGCGGCGGGTTTGCCGGTGCGCGAAGTCACGGCGGACTTCAACGATGTCCAAGGCCCGCGCAGCGAAGTCTGGCGCGAGTGCGTCGGCGCCGGACGCGCGGCGGAGGGGTTGCGCGCCGACTGGCAACGGCAACTCAAGCTCTGTCAGGACGAAATTGGTTTCCGGTCCATTCGTTTCCATGGCCTGCTGCATGACGACATGGGGGTTTATGCGGAAACCAAGCAGGGGAAGCCGATTCACAACTGGCAATATATTGACGAGCTTTATGATTCGCTGCTGGCGTTGAATATCCGTCCGTTTGTGGAATTAAGCTTCATGCCCTCCGCCTTGGCGGGCGGCAACAAGCGGATGTTCTGGTGGAACGCCAATGTCACACCGCCCAAATCGTACGAGCAATGGGACGGCCTGATTGAGGATTTGACGCGGCACTGGACCGACCGTTACGGGGCGGAGGAAGTGAAGCGCTGGAATTTTGAAATCTGGAATGAGCCGAACTATCCCGGTTTCTGGGGGCCGCGTGATCCCAACCATCCCAAGGAGGAATATTTCGAGTTGTACGCGCACACGGCGGCGGCGGTCAAACGGGTCAATGCCGCCTATCGCGTGGGCGGGCCGGCGGGCGCGGGGCCGGAATGGGTCGCGGATCAGATTCGCTTTTGCGCGTCGAATTCCGTGCCGCTGGACTTCATCAGCTACCACGCTTACGGTTTGGGCGATGGCCCGTCGGGGCTGGATCAATTTGGCGACCGTTTGCTTTACCTCTCGGCCAATGTCCATTCGCCCGCCGATATTGCCAACAGCCAGCGCGGCGTGATTGACGCCTCGCCGCGGCCCCGGCTGCCGATTCATATCACCGAATGGAGCAGCTCCTATTCGCCGCGCGACCCCGTTCACGATGCCTATTTCTCCGCGCCCTACATTTTGGAGCAGTTGAAGCGCACGGAAAGCGGCATCGCTTCGATGTCGTATTGGGTGTTCACCGATGTCTTCGAGGAAAATGGCCCGCCGCCGACCCCGTTTCACGGCGGTTTTGGCCTGCTGAATTTGCAGGGCATCAAGAAACCAGCCTTCTTCGCCTACCGTTTCTTGAACCTGCTGGGAGCGACGGAATTGAAAAACTCCGACGCTCAATCGTGGGTCTGCCGCGATGCCCAAGGCGGCGCGCAATTTCTCTGCTGGAATCTGACGCATCCGACCGGGGGCAAAATCTCCAACCAGGAAGCCTTTCGCAAAATTCAATCCGCGGGTGACGCCGCCAGCGTGAAACTGAAACTCACGCATCTGTCTCCGGGAGTTTATCACGCGCGGTTTTACCGCGTCGGTTTCGAGAAGAAAGACGCCTATACCGCCTATTTGAAAATGGGCGCTCCGATGCAATTGAGCCGGGAGCAGGCTGCCCAATTGCGCGAGCAAGCCACGGGACAGCCGGAAACAGAAAAGGACTTTACCGTGGAGGTCGCGGGCGTTTTTGAAACCGGGCTGACCTTGCGCACCAACGATGTCTGGCTGGTTACGCTGGACCGGAAATGATTTTGCGCCACGATGGCAAACCAGGGAAATCCAAAGCGGAGGATCGGAGAAACCTGCCGCATGGCAGCAAGGTCATCGTAATTCCATTTTGAAACGGATCAACCATGGCTGGTTGGTTTGTTCGACCCACCGAGGAACTTCACCACGGCCTCGGTGCGGGAACTGACGTGCAGTTTGGTGTAAATCCGACGGGAATGTTCGCGCACGGTGTCCAGGCTGATGCCCATGATGCCGGCGATTTCTTTGTAGCGGAAGCCGTCGGCCAGCAGTTGCAGCGTCTCTTGTTCCCGCGGCGTGAGGGTGTGGACCTCGGTCTGACTTTTGCCAAATCTTTGAAAATACTGGCCCACCTTCGCCGCCATGTGGCGGGTCAGCGGCAGTCCGCCGGCCCGCGCCTCGTGCATGGCTTCCAGCAGTTTATCGCCGATGGTGCGCTTGAGGAGGTACCCGCTCGCGCCGGCTTTGAGCGAATCAAAAAGATAATCGCCCTCATCATAAACGGTGAGCATGATGATCGGCGTCGCCGGCAGGATCGCCTTGAGCCGGGCCACACATTCAATGCCCGACATGCCGGGCAGACCGATATCCATCAACACCACGTCGGGCTTGAGGGCGGGGATTTCCGCCAGTGCCGATTCGCCATCGGCAAAAGTTCCCGCGCAGCAATATCCAGGCGAGCAGTTGATGAAGGCGATCATCGTTTTGCGCAGGTTTGAATCGTCTTCCACCAGGACCACGCGAGCGGCTGGCGATGGGGAAACTCCGCCGGCGATGAGGGGCGCGGCGAACGTGTCGGTGGACTTGGTTGGCTTGGCTGGCTTGGCTGGCATTTGAATCACTCAAAAGTTATAGCGTATAAACATCCTCGTTTGCCATCGCACGTTTGGGGGGCGGCGGTTTTCATTTCTGGTTGGGCTGGGGCAGGGGAAACTGCAGGCGCACGGTGGTGCCGTGGCCGGGCCGGGTTTCCAACGCAAAGCCGCCGCCAATCTCCGCCATCCGTTGCCGCATGTTCTTGATTCCGGTTCCGCCCGCGCGAACGGCTTCGGCGGCAAACCCTTTGCCGTTGTCCGCAATCATGATCCGGCACGCGGTCTGGTCGCAAGCCAGCTCGATGCGCACCATCGAAGCTTGCGCGTATTTTAAAGCATTGGTGATCGCCTCCTTGTAAGCCAGAAAAACACTGTGCCGCACTTCCGCGTGAACGGAACATTCGGGAAGTTCGGGCGGCACCAGGAATTGGTATTGGCGCGGTCTTTTCTCAAACAATTCATCCGTGCGCCGGCTCATGTATTCCACCAGGCTGCGCAAGGAATCGTTTTCCGGCCGCACGGCCCAGACGATGGCTTCCAGCGACTGCGCCATTTCCCGGGCGACAGTGGATATTTTGCGGGTTTGTTCGTGTAGTTCCTCCGGGCTGCCGGCATGCAGGCCGGCCATGTCGCCGAGCAAGGCCACTTCCGTGAGGCTGGCTCCCAGGTCGTCATGAATATCCCGCGCGATGCGGCTGCGTTCGCGTTCCAGGGCGCGCTCGCGTTCCAGCGCCGCAAGCTTGCGCCGGCTGCGGGCGCGTTCAAATTGCCGGGCCGTAAATCCCGCGCCGACGAGCAAGCCGAGGCCCAAGCCGAACTGAAACCATTTGGTTTCCCAGAAATGCGGCACCACCGCCAGGGACAGCTCCGCATCGCTTTCATTCCAGACCCCGTAGTTGTCGCCGGCCATGACCCGGAACGTGTAATCCCCCGGCGGCAACCGGCTGAATTGCGCCGAACGACGTTTGTCTGCGGCAATCCAATCCTTGTCCAGTCCCTCCAGCCGGTAGCGAAAGCGGAGTTGCGTCGGCTGCAAGGTGTTCGGCGAAGTGTAATGAAATTCCAAGCTGCGCACGCCGGACGCGAGGCGCAGGTTAGTGCCGGCACTCAGGGAGATGAGCCGGTCATCCACCCGCACTTCTTCGATGGTCGGCGGCCAGATTTGCGGATGGCTGGGCAGCCTGGCCGGAGCAAAGACCACCAAAGCGGAACCATCCGGAAACCAAAGCCGCCCATCGGCGGACTTGGCCGCCACTGGTTGACTGCCGCCCGAACACACTTTGTAAGGCAAGCCATCGGCCTGGGTCAATCGCCTGGGAATGGGTGGGGGGCTGCCAGTTTGATAACCCAGCAGCGCTGGCTTCGCATAACCGAAAATGCCATTTTCGGAACTGATCCACAGGTTGCTGGCGCTATCCGCCAGCACCGCAAACTGATGATTGCTGGGCAGGCCATCGTTTTCCCAATTCCAATTGCGAATCTCGTCGCCCTCCAGCCGGAACAAACCATCGCCGTGCGTGGGCGCCCAGATGGTGCCATCGGCTTCGGCCAGCAGGTTGCGGACACTGCCGCCATTACCCCAGCGTTGCTTGGCCGCTTTCGCTCCAGTCTTGGGTGACCAATGCTCGAAACGATCGCCTTGCTGCAAAAAAACTCCCTGGTCTTGAACCGCCACCCAAAAACGACCCTCGGGATTTTGGGCGATGGCTAGAATCCTGCCGGAGGGCAACCCATTGCTCTGGTTGAATGTCCGTTGTTTCGGGTCGTTGAGGTTGACCAGTCCGCTGGTGGCGCCGGCCCACACTTCTCCTTGCGAGGTTTCGAAGAGCGCATTGATTGGCGCGTGGTCACCCACGTTTTCCACTGGCGCGAATTGCCCGGCCTGAAAATGAAACAATCCGCCGCTGGTGCCGACCCAAAAATTACTGTGGGAATCTTCCAGCAGCGCGTTGATCTGTAATCCGCCGAGCGCCTGTTGTTCGCCGATACGGTTGGTTGCGGAATTTCTCCAGCGAAAAATCCCGGCACCATCCGTGCCCCCCCAAACGCTGCCGTCATGCCGGACACACACCGTGAGGAGCGCATTTTGATTGTTGGCCACTGGCAGATAAAAAGTGCCCATTGGCCGCAGCACTGCCTGATGCAGGCCGGAAGTGCGGGTTCCCATCCAGACCGACGCGCCTTCATCTTCCATCAGACATAGCGTCTCGGCTTGGGAGAAAGGCAGGTCGGCCACCAGTTTTTGCCAGGGACCGCCGGCTGGCCGGAAGAAAACACCGGCACCCAAAGTGCCGCACCAGAGGTTTCCGGCTTGATCTTCCAGCAGCGCGCCCGGACGTGACCGCCATGAACTCTGCGGCCAGGGATAGGTTTGCGTTTCCTCAATCGCGCGGCCTTCCTGTAATTTGTAAATCTGGGTGCCGGCGCTGGCATCTTTCTGTGCCGCCAGCCACAAACCACCGTCGTTTGCCGAGGCGATTGCCCGAATTGCGTCAGGCACGGAATCCGCGCTTGCCAGAATGTGACATTTTCCCTGTTCAATCCAACCCAGCTTGCCCGAAGCTGTCAGATACCAGAGCCGGTGTCCTCGGTCGGCGAGCATCTGCACAATATCGGGCGAGGGCAGACCGTTGGTGACGCTGAAGATTTCCCGTTGACCATTTTTGAACCGGATCAATCCCGCTCCGCCAGTGCCCAACCACAGATTCCCATTTTCGTCGGTCACTATGGAATTGATTTTCCTGCCGCGGGCGGCGTTCCTCAAATCCACCGCGCCAAATGTCCCGTGATCCAGTTTTGCCAATGTCCCGACATCCGTCCCTATCCAAAGTACCCCCTGCAAGTTGGTGGCCAGACAACTGATCCGGTTGTCCTGTAGCGCCGGGGTGGTTGCCACGTTGAAGGTCACCATCCGCAGGCCGTCAAAGCGCGCCAGGCCGTGCCGGGTCGCCAGCCAGACGTAGCCATCGCCGGTGCGCACCACCGCATTGACACAGGTGCTGGGCAGGCCCTCGTCAAAATCCCAGTTGTGGACCACAAAATCCTGCCCCGTCTCGTTTTCCGTGGCGGCGGCGCTGGCCAGCGCCAGCCCCAGCCCGCATCCAGCTACGATGCGACCCACGATGTGCGTCCATCGTGGCAACGGTTGCAGCCGGGCGGTCATGGAACAATTCTTAGCCGCTGCCTGGGCCAATACAAGCAAAGACTCAAAGCCCCGCCCCGAGTGGATACCCCCCAAAGATGCGACTGACAGCGCACCCACGTGTGTTAAATTATTCATTAAATGACCCACCGCAAAACCAAAATGAGGGTTGCCTTGGTCACCAAAAACCAACAAAACAGTCAAACGCGAACAAAATGAAACTAAATCAATCCCAAAACTGTAAAAAAGCCTGCTCACTGCTCGCCGCCATGGCGGCGCTGGCCGTCTTGGTGCCATTTGGCGCCCGCGCAAATGGCACCGCGTATTATTTTGATGCCAACGGCACCACCGCCGGTTTTGGCTCGCCCTCGGGCACCTACAACAACAAAAGTGCCTTCTGGAGCGCCGATGCCACCGGCGTCGCGGCACCGGTGGCCTTGCCAACTGGAGCGCAACTGACTTTTGGCGCCGCGGCCTCGGATTTTAACGGTAACACGTTCACCATTGATATGACCAACACTGCTTGGCTTGGATTGCTCGTCAACAGCACCAACGCCAATATAACGCTCGTCGGCACGGGGAATGCATTTATCAACTATAGTGCCGCGACGCTAAACGTGGCCGGCGGATCCACTCTGACGGAAGCCGTCACCTTCGGTGGCTTCGGTTGCAACTTTAACAATCAAGCCATTACCCTGAATGGGGCCGGCACCATCAACTTCAATTCCTGTGTGGGCTACAATGACACCTCCCAATTCACCCAGAATATGCCCGGTGGAACAGTAAATCTCAATTTCAATTGGAACGCGGGAGCGGTGAACCAGGCGACTTACGCCCTGACCGCCGGTACGCTCAACCTCAAAGTTCCGAACGCGCTCAATGGTTTGCACGGCGGTAGATATTTCACCCTCAGCGGCGGCACGCTCGACAATACTAGCGGTTCACCCATGGTCGTCGGCGTGGGGGCAGGTACACCCGTCATCAACGGCAACTTTACGTTCAACGGGTCGAGCAGCTTGACCATCCCCACTGAATATTTTGCCGCCGGCAACTGGACCATTACCGTCAACGCGAACACCCTGACTTTTGGCGGTCCGGTCACCTCCGCCGCAGGCGGTGGCTTTACCCTGGCCGGTGCCGGCACACTGGCGCTGACGGGCGCAAACACCTACTCCGGAGCCACGATCGTGAGCAGCGGCACGCTGGATCTGAAGCACCAAAACGCGGCCCAAGACAGCGTCGTGACACCGAATGGCGGCAACTTGATTCTGGACAGTGCGGTGGCCGGCAACGCGTTCACCTTTGGCGGGCTGGCGGCCAGTTCAAGCGGTCCGGGTTATGACCTTGGCCTGACCAACAGTGCTGGCGCGGCGATCGCGCTAACGATTGCCGGTAATAGTGCCAGCACGACCTACGCCGGCGTGCTCTCCGGAGCGGGTTCCTTGGTGATCGCCGGCACCAACGTCAATGTGCTCACTTTGTCAGCGGCTAATACCTATGCCGGGAATACCACCCTGAGCGGCGGCGCACTGGATTTGCAAAATCAAAACGCGGTTCAAAACAGCACCGTGACCTTGACCGGTGGCGGGTCCACCTTGATTTTTGACAGTGCGGTTGCCGGCAATGCGTTTAACCTTGGCGGTTTGGCGGCCAGCGCTGGCGGATTGGGGTATGATCTCGGACTGACCAACAATACTGGCGCGGCCATCGCGCTCACCGTCGGCGGCAACAACGCGAGTTCCATTTACGCCGGCAATTTGAATGACGCGGGATTGGGTGGTTCAGTTATCAAAACCGGAACCGGCACCCTGTCCCTTGCGGGGAATTGCACCTACAGCGGCGCCACGACGATCAACAACGGTGTGCTGGCCGGGGTGGTTGGCGGCTCCTGTTCCAACAGTGCGGTGACCGTCGCGGCCACGGCCGCCAATACGGCTGCATTGGGGGTCAACATCACGGACAATACCAAGCAGTGGACTTGCCCGAGCGTGGTCATTAACAACGGCGGAACCCGCTCCGGTCTGCAATTCTCCTTCGGCGCAACTGTCACTCCCAGCACCACGGTGGTGCCGTTGAACATCACCGGCGGGGTCACGTTCTCCACCGCGCCCGTCATCAGTATCGTGGCCGCCAACCTGCCAGTGACCGTGAACAATGGTTATCCATTGATGACCTGGGGTTCCGGTTCCGCGCCCAGTTTGGCCGGAGTCACTTTGTCGCTGCCCTCGCGCATTGTAGGCGGTCTGACGATTGTGGGCAACACGCTTTACTTGCAGATCACTGGTTCCACTGAACCGTTAAGTTGGACTGGCGGCAGTGGTATTTGGGACATCAATGATCCGAGCAAATTGTTGTGGAAGGATAACACTGGTGCCGCGACTTATTACCAGCAGGGGACCAGCGGAGACTCGGTGGTGTTTGATAACACCCTGGGTTCCGGCGGCACGATCACGTTGAACACCAATGTCCTGCCGGTGAATGTTTCCGTGAATAATCCGTCCTTTGACTACACGATTACGGGCAGTGGCAGCATAGGCGGCGGCACTACCGTGAACAAATCCGGTGCGCACGCCTTGACGCTGGCCACCACCAATGCCTACAGCGGTGGCACCACGCTTACGGCTGGGCAACTGAACGTCAACAACGGCGGTTCGAGCGCCGCCAATTCGGCCATCGGCACCGGCCCGCTGACCATCGCCGGAACCAGCACGATTGACAACACGGGTTCGGCGGACGTGACGTTGCTGCCGGCCATCGCTGAAAATTGGAATGCCGATCTCACTTATGCCGGCAGCGCGCATAATCTGAACTTGGGTTCCGGCGAAATCAAACTCGGCGGCAGCCGCCAGGTCACGGTTACGGCCAATATTTTGACCGTGCCGGGCGTAATCACAGACAGCGGCAACTCGTATAGCTTCACCAAAGCCGGCGCGGGCACACTGACGCTGTTGAATGCAAATACCTATTCCGGCGCGACCACCATCAGCGCCGGCACGGTCAATGCCACCGTGGCCGGGGCGCTCGGCAATTCCGGCATCATGACCAATAATGGAACGCTGAATTTGACCGCCGGCGCGGTGAATTACACCGGGCTGGCTAATGTCCTGAGCGGATCTGGAATCGTGAACATCACCCTGGGTACCGGCTCGGCTGCGACTTTTCTGAACGGTGACAACTCAAGTTTCAACGGCACCCTGAATGTGGGCATCAATGCGGCGGCGGGAGCGGGTAAGGTGCAAATGAACGGCGTCTTGGGCAGCGGTGCCACCGTGAATGTGCTGACCAACGGCACCGTGTATGTGACCGGGGTGGATCAGCCCGCGGCGATTACGCTTTATGGCGGGGCTACGGGAGAGAGCTTGGGTCAACTCCGGCTGGATGCTGGCGCGAATTGGTCCGGCCCGGTAACCCTGGCCGGAAATCAAACGGGAAATTTTCAGGGAATTATTGGCGGTAATTCCGGTGTCGGAACCATCAGTGGCGTTATTTCTCAAGCCGGCGGCAACTGGCTTTTGAGCAAGGCGGGTGCGGGAACGGTGGCCCTCTCCGCCACGAACACCTATAGCGGTGGACTATTGGTGGAACAAGGAACCTTGACCCTTTACAATGATCAAAGCCATGCCACTGGCGGACTGGCGGTGGGCACAGACAACTATAATTCATGCACGCTCAACGTGGGCGATTCCAGCCAGTCGCTTCCCACCTTGATTTTGGTGGCCGCAGGTAACATGGTGCAGGCCGGAGCCGTCCAAACCGGGAACACCGGGTATGAATCCTTGAACGCCAGTGGTGCGGACGGAAATCCAACGCTTGCCACCAACTATGGCAGTCTCTATCTGGGCCGCAATAGCGTTATGAACATCGGTAATGACGCCACCTGGATCCAATTTGGCCCGGTAAACCTGCAGCCCTACGGCGGCTACTCTCCCACGCTGAACGTCAATAATGGCGGCACCTTTGTTTACGCTGGCACGAATGGGATCCAACTGTCCGAAAATCCGGGGACGACGGGACCAGTGAATTTGAATATTGGCAGTGCTTCGGCGCCGGGAGGCTTCTTTATCACCAGCCAGCCATTTAACTACTACACCAACTCCGGCTCTGCCAGCGGCGTTGTCCGAATTACCATGAGCGGCGGCGGAACGGTCGTTCTCGCAACGAATATTCCTCAGTTGGTGACGGGTGACAGCAGCGGTCAGTTCTATCTGGGCAGCGGCGATGGCGAAATTGACACCACCAACTTCAGCACCACCCTCAGTTGGGGAATTGCGGACGTGTCTGGCCAGTCCGGTGGGCTTATCAAGGAAGGCGTGGGCCAATTAACCTTGGCCGGCACCAATACGTACACTGCCGATACAACCGTTAATAACGGCGTTTTGGAAGTGGGCAATCAGCTTTCGTTGAAGAACAGCACCTTGACTCCCAATGGCGGCACTGTGGTGTTTGACGGTCTGGCGGGCAATATTTTCCAAGTGGGTGGCTTGGCGGCCAGCACAAGTGGTCCGGGCTATGACCTCGGCTTGACCAACAGTGCTGGAGCGCCCATCACCCTGATTATCGGCGGCACGAATAGCGTCAGTCCTAACTATCCCGCAGTTTTGAGTGGACCAGGGGCGGTAATATATGCCGGGACAGCCATCCAATATCTTGCCGGCGCAAATACCTACACCGGAAACACCACGGTTAGTACCGGCACTTTGGAAATTGGACAGCCCTCCATTGCGACGAATTCGAGCGTCTCGGTGGCTAATGGGGCGGTTCTGCAACTGGATTTCAGTGTCACGAATCAAATCGGAGCCTTGGTATTGGGTGGAACCAATCAGGCTCCTGGAGTTTACAGCGCGGCCAATGCTGCGCCTTTCATCACTGGTGCGGGCAGCTTGTTGGTTGTGTCAACCGGCCCCGGGCAGTTTACCAACTCCACGGGCATTACCGGCTTCAGCCTGAATGGAGCCAACGTTGTGCTCGACGCCACGAACGGTCAGGCGGGCGACGCTTATTACTTGCTGAGCAGCACCAATCTTGCCTTGCCGTTGAGCCAGTGGTTGCCGGTGGCCACCAACGTGCTGGGCAATTCCGGAAATTTCACGTTCATCGGCACCAACGTGGTACTGCCGGGTGCCAATCACCAGTTCTATATCCTTAGCAACACAAACTTCTGAATCTGACCAATTTCCGTCAGTTATGGATCTGGCGGGAAGTGAATGGGTTGGTAGGGGTTAGGTCCGGCCCGCAGCGTTTGGGTTCGCTGCGGGCCGGCATTTGCAAAATGACTAAAATGACACTGATTAAAGCTGACAAGACGGAGTCAATCCGGCAGGCGGGCTTCACGCTCATCGAGTTGCTGGTGGTCATCGCCATCATCGCCATTCTCGCCGCCATGCTGTTGCCGGCGCTGGCCAAATCTAAGGAAAAGGCCCAGAGCATCAAGTGCCTGAGCAACATGAAGCAACTGGACTTGGGTTGGACCATGTATTCCGGGGACAACAACGAACATTTGGTGAACAACTGGGTGCTCACCTCGGCCGGCTCACCACCCGAATCCTGGGTTGGAGGCAACATGCAAGTCGCCACCGATGCCACCAACATTATCTGGCTGCAAAATTGCAAACTCTACCCCTACAATCCCAACATCGGCATTTATCAATGCCCTTCGGTTCGGTCCATCACTGTGGGGGGAGTCACTTTTACCCAATCGCGGACCGTTTCGCTCAATGCCCGCATGGGGGCGGCAGTTCCAGGGGATACCAGCACGGCAGGAACCGTCAATACTTTTACGGTTTCGGCCGCCTACCCGGTTTTTCTCAAAACGTCTGACATCCGAAGTCCCAGTCCGGTGAATGCCTTGACCTTCGTTGATGAAAGCCTCTTGTCCGTCGGCGATGGGGTTTTCTTTATGACCTGCAACCAGCAAACCACGTGGGTGAATACCCCCACCGTGCGACATGGGAACGCCGCCACAGTTTCCTTTGCGGATGGACACTCGGAACGTTGGAAATGGCTCACCTTGAATGGGGAACTTCCTTACAATGCTTCCGCCGTGGGAAACCTCGCTGACCTGACCCGGGTGCAAAACGCGGTTTACACGCCTTGAAGTTCTGGCATAAACTTACGACATGCAAATTGCCAAACCCGATGGCCGCCGGTTCCTGGCGGCAGGCCTGTTGATTTCCGTCCTTGGTGGTGAAGCCTTGTGGGCTGTTGACGCCGCCGGGCCCATTGAGAATCCTGGCATGACGGTGACGGTGGATGAGCAGGGCGTGCAGGCGCGGGGTTACCGGTTCGACAACCAGTGCGAGAAGCCGTCACCGTGGCAGGCGCAATGGATCTGGGCCGCTGGTAACGCGCCCGAGGCCGCCTGGTTCCGCAAGGAAATCACGCTGGCCGACGCGCCCCTCAAGGTTGCCGCGTGGCTGACGGCGGACGTGAAGTATCAGCTCTACATCAATGGCCAGCTCCTTTCGCGCGGTCCGGTGGACATCGGCCGGGACTACGCCGGCGGCGAAACGCATCGCTGGTTCTACGATTACCGGGACCTGACACCGTTCTTCACCCGGGGCAAGAATGTCATCGCGGCGAAAGTCTTTCGCAAGGGCACCATCGGTTCCGTGGTGTCGCGCGGGCAGCCGGGATTCTTGTTCGAGGCGGAAGTCACCTCGCCCGGCAAGGACAAGTTGACCGTGAAATCCGACGCAAGCTGGCAGGCGCTGCCGACAACGGTCATGCAAAGCCAGCCGGTGCCGGAGTTCGCGGACGCAGCCTGGCCGGCGGCACGGGTGGTGCCGGACGTCTGGGCGCCGCTGGTGCCGAGCGAAATTCCACCATTGATGGAGGCGCGGTATCCGGTGGCGCGCGTCGAAGGTTTGCCGGACCACAAGGTCTTCACGAAGGACGGTAGTTTCAAGGTCGTCTTTGACCGGGTATTGAGCGGCTATCCTTTTTTGAAAATCCAAGGCGGCCAGGGCGCGCAAGTCACCATCAAGTCGCATCATTCCGAGACGATGACCCTGGGCGCGGGCGAACAGACGATTGAATTTCCGTTCATGGACGAGATTGCGCCAGCCTTCACCGTGGAATTGGGGAACGTCACCCAGCCTTTGGAAATACTGGACGCCGGCGCGGTGTTCACCTCGCAGCCGGTGGCATACCGGGGTGAGTTTGCGTGCAGCGACGAGGGCTTGAACCAGATTTGGCAGGTGTCGCGCTGGGCGGTGCAAATTAATTTGCAGACGCATCACTTGGATTCGCCGAACCATCAGGAACCCATCAGCGATCCCGGCGATTATGTGATCGAGTCCATGGTGAACCACTACGCCTTCGCCCAGCCCTGGCTGGCGCGGCAGGACATTCGCAAATTCGCGTGGCTGCTCAAAGACGAGAAGTACCACAACTTCCACACCAGCTACTCCATCGCCTGGCTGCAAATGTTGCTGGACTACTTCGATTACACGGGCGACCAATCGCTCGTGGTGGAAATGGCGCCTTACATTCACGAGCTGCTGGATACCTATGCGTCTTGGCGCGGCACGAATGGAATCATCTCCGAAGCACCCAATTATATGTTCATGGACTGGGTGAACCTTGGCGGTTTCCCCGTGCATCACCCGCCGGCGGTGATTGGGCAGGGCTATCTCACGGCATTTTATTATCACGGCTTGGAAATGGCCGCGCGCGTGGCCGCGCTGACCGGCGACACGGCGCGCGGAGAAAAATATAAAAAGCTGCGCGGCGAAATCGCCGAGGCGTTCAATCGCGAACTGTGGGTCGCCGACAAAGGGCTGTATCGCGACGGCAAGCCGTTTCAAACTTCCGTCAAGCCGGGACACTGGCTGCCGGCGGACAAGGACATCGAAACTTTCAGCCCGCACGTCAATTTGCTCGCTGTGCTCTATGATCTCGCGCCGGGCGAGCAGCAGGCCGCCATCGTCAAACAGGTGCTCGCCGAACAACCTTTGAACACGCAGCCCTGGTTCATGCACTGGGTGTTTCCGGCGATTGACCACGCTGGATTGTTCGACCAATACGGCACTCCGCAACTGCGCCGCTGGCACATCATGCCGGAGACACAGTCGTTCCGCGAAATGTGGAACGGCGGTGATTTGAGCCACGGCTGGTGTTCCACACCGCTGGTGCAAATGTCGCAACGCATCCTGGGCGTTGCGCCCACCGCGCCGGGTTTCAAGACCATGGCGATTCGCCCACAGGTTTGTGATTTGACCTGGGCGAAAGGAAAAGTGCCGACGCCGCATGGCAATGTGGAGATTTCATGGAAGTGGGCGGACGACAAAATTTCCCTCGACGTGACCATTCCCGACAGAACGGAAGCCGACATTATTTTGCCGGCCAAGACCGAGCGCATTCCAGCCGGTCACCGGCATTTGGAGTCCGCTTACCCTCGGGCGGAAGTTCAAGCTGAAGCCACCATGGCCGGCGGCGGCACCACCGAGGCTGCGGCCGGCGATTGCGAAGCGGATGTGTTGAAAGACGATTTGGTGCATCGCTTTCTGGCCCGCGCGGAAGACCACTGCTCGCATTCCGGTGGCGGGCATGACGCCAGCGCGCTCTTCAACGGCACCACGCGCAACGGGTCCGGCGGCAGTGACACCAAGGACGACGGCAAGACTTTCCGCGGCTATGGCCGCGGCGACTGGCTGGTGCTACATCTGGCCAAACCCTGCAACCTCTCCGAGATTCGCACTTTCGGCGGGCACAACGACTCGCGGGCCAGCCAGAATTATGCCGTGCTTGTGGCTCATGCCGACGCGCCCGATAAATTTGTCAAACTGACTTCCGGAGCCAAAGAATGTTCCGCCGGCCCATCCGAGTTGCGTTTGCCGGTAAGGGCCGACCAGGTGGTGGCCGTTCGCTTCGAGTTTGAAGATGGCCCGCTCGGTTTCAATGTCTATCGCGAAATCAATGTCGCCGGAGCCGCGGCGGAAAAGTGAAATTTATGAAGTCGTTGATTCAATCTGGTTGCCTCACGATTTTGTGCCTGGTTTGTGCGGGTGAAGCAAAAGCCCAAAAGGCGCCGCTGCTGCATGTGTTTCCGAGCCTCCAAGCCGATGCCGTGGGGAGGAAGTTGCAGTCCGCCATGATTTGGGCCGGGGCAGAGGCCAATGGCGACGGCGTGGCAGTCGCTTTTCGGAAAACCTTTCAACTGGCCAGACAACCGGGCAAAGCCGAAATGTCTGTTTTCGCTGATGCCCGGTATCTCCTCTGGGTGAACGGGCAATACGTCGAGCGCGGACCATCCCGCTTCCAGCCCAATGGTCCAGAATATGACACCTTGGAGATCGCCTCCCAACTGCAAGCCGGCTCCAATGTGGTGGCGCTGCTGGTGGTGGGAAATCTCTCCGGCGGCAAGGTGATGCGGCATCAGCCCGGCTTGGCCGCGATACTCGCATGTGACGACCGGGAGATTTTGCGAACGGATGCCTCGTGGCGCTGTACGTTGGAGAACCGGTATCGGAAAGTGGTGGCTTCCTGGGCCGACATCGTGGATGAACAGGTGGATGCCCGGATCGAGGATGGTGACTGGGCCGCCAGCCAATACGATGACAGCCGGTGGCGTCCATCGGTGGCGATTGATGGCCAGGCTTGGGGGCCGCTCACCGCCCGCCGCATCCCCCGGCTCCGCGAAACCCAGGTACCGTTTCAATTCCAAGACGGAGCCACCTTGCCCGTGACCTTGACGAACGGTCAACACCTGACTTTTACCACGCCTCATATTGTCCAGGCCTACCCGGTGATCTCTTTCACGGCGGACGCCGGCACGGAGCTGGCCATTAGTCCTTACAAGACGCATTATTTCGCCAAGGCCGGGCCGCAAATCTATTTCACCCTGGATACGCTGGGCACGGCCAAAGTCGAAATCGTGGTCAAGCAGGGCAGGGCCACCCTCACCGGCCTCAAACTGATAGAGCGCCTGTATCCCTACACCCGCTTGGGAGCGTTTACCTGCGACGATCCCCTCCTGAACCAGCTCTGGGAAATGTGCGCCCGCTCATGCGAGGTCTTGAGCGAGGATTCCTACGTGGATTGCGCCGACCGCGAGCGGGTGGAATGGATGGACGACACTCCGCCCGGATTCGACCTCACCCAAACCATAATGGCTGGCCCGCCCGGCGCGGATGGCAAACCGGTCTTCAGTGACCCCCGGCTGTTGGAAGAATTGGTCCGCCGCACCGGATTGACTCTCCAGCCGGATGGCTGGGTGAAGGCGCACACCTGCTCGGATCGTTTTGATATCCACGCCAAAATGGAAGACCGTGCCTGCGATTGGGTCGAAGGGCTTCGTCGTTATTATGAAGCCACAGGCGACACGCAGGTGCTCAAAGAAATCTGGCCGGCCGTCGCCGCTCAGATGGATTATTTCCTCCGGCGTTGCGGCGACCATGGGCTGGTATCCGCCCGCGACTGGGTGGTCTGGGGCAATCCCCTCGGCTATTTGACCGGGCAAACGACCACCCTCAATGTCTTCGTGCAAAAAGCCCTGGCCGACAGCGCGTTTCTGGGCGGCCTGATCGGCGAAAGATCGGACTCCGCCCGGTTCGCCAAAGCGGCGGATGATTTGTCCCGGCTCATCAATACCGTGCTCTGGGATGAAGCTACCGGAACCTATTTCTCCGGCTTTTTTTCAGATGCCGAGGTCGCCGCCAACGCCGCCGCGAAAAGACCCTTGAAGTTGCCACGGACCAATGGGCTGAGCGCGACGACGCTGCACGCCAACGTCTTTGCGCTGGATCGGGGTGTGGTCCCACCCGCGCGCCGTGACCGCGTGCTGGCCGCGATGCTCAAGCAAACACCAGAAGAACTCTCCGGCTCCATCATGGTCTATTACTATGTGATGAAGCAGATGTACGCGCTGGATCGCCCGGATCTTGACACGCGGGTTTTGGGCATGTTCCGTCAGGGTTGGGAACCGATGGCGAAATCCGCCTGGCAATGTTCGTGGGAGGGATTTCAGGGTGGCTCCAAGGCGCACATTTATGGAATGTATCCCGGTTACTTCTTGAGCGCTTATGTTCTCGGTGTGCGCCGTGACGCGCCGGTTTGGAAACATCAGATCATCCTCGAACCGCATCTCGGGGATCTGACCCAGGCCGGGGGGGTGGTCGTCACGGAGTTTGGGCCGGTGCCGGTGTCCTGGAACCAGGACGGCCGCGCGCTGCGCTTCAAAGTCACCATTCCGGCGGACACGGAAGCCGTGTTGGCGCTGCCCAATCGCCCGGCCCCGGAGAGAATCGAACTCGATGGCGAGCAAGTCCAGGGCACAGTCCAAGGCATCCGCCGGCAGGTGATTTTACCTTCCGGCCCGCATTCCGGCAGTTTATAGGGCGTAAATTATCCCATCGTCAAGGATGTCCATGTGCGGTTAATCGCCGAGGGCTCGCTTCCGATACCGGTTGAGCCGGAGGCCGCATCCAGCCAGCGGCACCGAAGTCCGTGAAATCCGCCAGCCAAATCGTGCCAATGATGCTAATTTCCAATTTTTGGAACATGCCCGCTTGGCGGTTCGGATTGGGTGTAATATTTTGCTACCGCCTGGCTGCGGGAGCGGACGCGCAGTTTCTCGTAGATTCTCCGGATGTAGTTATGCACGGTTTCGTAGCTCAACCCCAGGGCCTCGGAAATTTCCTTGTAAAGATAGCCTTTGGCGAGCAGCCCCAGGACTTCCTGCTCGCGCGGGGAGAGTTTGTCCGTCTCCTTCTCCGCCGGCGTGGGGGCGCGGAAAGCCTGCACCACTTTGCGGGCGATGTGGCTGGTCATGGGGGAACCGCCGTGGCGCACCTGCTGGATGGCGGCCAGTAGTTCATCCCGGTCCGCGCGCTTGAGCAGATACCCGCTGGCGCCGGCGGCGAGGGATTGGAAAACGCTGTCGGTGTCTTGATAGGCGGTGAGCATGATGATCTCGGTGTCGGGATGCGCGTCCTTCAGTTGGCGGGTGCATTCGATGCCGCCCATGCCCGGCATGTTGATGTCCATCAACACCACGTCGGCGGCTTGGTCCTTCATGCGGCTGACCGCTTCCTCGCCGGAACCGTATTGCCCCGTGCAGGCGCAGCCGGGAAAGCGGCTGACCGCCTGGGCGAGGCTGCTGCGCACGCGCTCGTCGTCATCCACAATGGAAACCTGGATCACCATTTTATTTTCCGGTGACTTTACCATGGCGGCGGATTTTTTCATTGTGACCAGAACTGGTCTATGGTTGGTTTGCCATCAGGATATTTTTTCCTGCTGGACAGTCAAGTTTTCCAGCCTCAAGTCCAGCCGCGTGCCGGCCCCGGTGGCACTGTGAATTTCGCACCGTCCGCCGAGGGCTGCCATCCGCTGCTGCATGTTGTTGAGGCCGTTGCCCCGGCGGCGCGGCGCGTCCAATGCAAAGCCCAGCCCGTTGTCTGTGATCGTCAGGCGGAAACCGCCGGGCAGGCTTTGCATCTGGATTTTCACTTCGCTCGCGGCGGCGTGCTTGGCGGCGTTATGCAAAGCCTCTTTGCACACGAGGTAAAGGTTGTGCCGGGTTTCGGCCGAGAGCGCGAGCGCGGGAACATCAATCGGCGCCTCCCAGCGAAAGCGCACCTTTGAACGGGCGAGATACTCTTGGGCATAGTCGTTCAGATAATTCAAAAAACTCTCCAGCGTGTCGTTGCCGGGGTTCACGGCCCAGACCACTTCGTCCATCGCCCGGGTGAGGGAACGGGCGCTGGTGGAGATTTTGCCGGCCGTCTGGTTGGCGGTGGATTCATGGGGAATGTCCTCGCGCAGAGTGTCGCTCAGCAGGATGATTTCCGTGAGGCCGGCGCCGAGGTCGTCGTGGATGTCGCGGGCAATGCGCTGGCGTTCCGCATCCATGGCGCGCTGGAGTTTGAGGCGCTCGATGCGGCGGCGCTGGCGGGCACGTTCGATTCGCCAGACGGCCAGTCCGACGGCGGCCAGCGCCGCCAACACCCCGGCGGCCTGCACGCTGCGGCGCTCGTAAAAACGCGGCATGATTTCCACGCGGATGGCCTTGGCCATGGCCAGCCAGTTTTCTTCCTGGCCGGATACCATCAGCTTGAATTGATAGTTGCCGGGGGGGAGGCGGTTGTAATAAGCCGTGCGGCGGTTGCCCGCCTCCACCCAGTTTTTGTCCAGATTTTCCAACAAGTAGCGAAAACGCAGACGATCGGGTGAAAGCAGGTTGGGCGAGGTATAATGAATTTCAATGGAACGTACGCCGGACACGATGCGCAAGGCACCGTCCGTGGAGAATTTCGCCGGCTGTCCGTCCGCCGTAATTCCCTCCACGAACGGCGCATAAATTTTGGTATCGTGCGGCGTGCTGGCGGGATCCACCACCGCCAGCGCCGGACCGTCGGCAAACCAGAGCCGGCCATCGGCGCCTTTGGCGGCCGCGCCCTGCCCGAAGCCGGAACACGCTTTGCTGGCCAGCCCGTCGGCGGTCGTCAGGCGCCAGGCAATCAGACGCGGGCTGCGGCCGCGCTGATACGCGAGCAGTTTTTGCTTGGGAATGCCAAACAGCCCGTTTTCGGAGCTGCACCAGAGATTATCCTCGTCATCCTGCAAAACCGAAAACAGCATGCTGCTGGGCAAGCCGTCTTCCTCGTAGTTCCAGCGCGCGAAATTTTTCCCGGGTAATCGGGCCAGTCCGTTTCCCACGCTCGCGGCCCAGAGCGAGCCGTCACCCGCCAGCAGCAGCGAGTGGACGGTAATGCCATCGTCCCAACTCTGCGTGTAATCCTCGGCATTTTCCCACGGCTGCAATTTTGAAAATCTGTCGCCCTCCTGGCGGAAAACTCCGATCCCCGAAATCACCGTCCAAATGGCGCCAGTTTCATCCTCGGCCACGCAGCGGACGAGACCGTTGGGCAGCCCATTAGTGCGTCCGAAAAAACCAAGGCTTCTTCCGTCCCCAGTCATTTGCACCAGCCCGGCCCCGGTCCCGGCCCACAGGTTCTGTTTCCGATCTTGAAACAGAGCGGTCACCGTGTGACGCAGCAAAGTTGAATCACCAGTTGGCTCGAAATGATCTTCGACCAGACGGATCAATCCGCCGCTCGTGGCCACCAGGAGATTGCTGCGGGCATCCTCCAAGATGGCATTGACCTGCAACTGAGGAAGTCCTTGCTCGAGGCCGTAATGCACTGGTTCGCCATCCCGCCAAGCCAGCAGCCCGGCGCCATCGGTGCCCCCCCAAATCGAGCCATCGCGACGGACGCAAAGGCAAGCCAGAACATTCTGTTCAAACTCCGCCGGCAAATGGAGTGACGTGACGGGCGGACCGGGGCGGATCATCCGCAAGCCGGTGGTGCGAGTCCCCAGCCAAATCACGCCATCTTCGGTTTCCTTCAGGCACAGCCCGTCCGCATGCGATAAGGGGAAACGCGTGTCCAACGCCTGCCAGCCTTGTTTTGCCGTCCAAAAAAAGATGCCGCGTCCCGCCGTCGCGCACCAAAGCCGGCCGGCTTGGTCTTCCAGCAGGGTGTAGGTGCGCGAGCGGCTGTATTCCTGGGGCCAGGGATAATGGCTTTCCGGCTCGCTCCATTGACCGTTCTGAAGCCGGAAAATGCGCGTGCCGTTATAATAGGATTGGCTGGTGGCCACCCAGAGCCCCCCCTGGCGCGCCGGGGTGATGGCGGTCACACTGGCCGGCACCCACGCCGGCCTTTCGACCAGCCGGCAACGGTTGGATTCGAGCACGCACAGCTTGCCGTTGCAGAAAAAATGGATCTGTCCGTTCGTGTCGGCAGTGAGTTGTTCCACATGCAATCCCGGCAAACCATTCGTCTGGGTGAAATACCGCGCCACCCCAGCCTGCCAGCAGATCAGCCCGGCTTCGTCAGTGCCCAGCCACAGATTCGATTGCGCGTCCTCCAGCAGGGTGAGAATCTGTCTTCCTCGGGTGACCTCCGGGCCGACCAAGGTTTGAAAACCGTCGTGGTTACGCTGCAACAAAGCCCCATGATAGGTTCCGATCAGCAGATGTCCGTCGCGCGTGACCAGCAGCGAGCGGGCATAGGCATCTTTCAATGGCGGCGAACTCGCGGCATCGAACACTGCGAAGCGCGCCCCATCGAACCGCGCCAGCCCATTGGGCATGGCCAACCACAGATAGCCGTCAGAGGTGTGGGCAGCGGCATTGATGCGCGTGCTGGGCAGGCCATCGTCCATGTCCCAGCTTTGCAGCAGAAAACTGGGGACGCTCGACCGTTCGCCCGCTCCGGCGCCCAGAGCTGTGAGCAGCACGGCGCCGGCCAGCAGCTCGAATACCCCGGCTGACGAAAGTCGGGCAGGCCAATGGCGGACGCAGGAAATCACACGCTCAATTTAGACCGATGACAATTCGGTGACAAGCCGGCAGCGGCAAGCCTTGTGACCAAAACTGGTCTATTGGCAATAGCGCCGGCAAATGTTCTACTCTTGCGAACCATCAGGTCATTTGCCACCCGCAAATATCCCCGGCCGATTCGCCGGTCAGATGGTCTTGATATTCTATGTTCCACCAATTCTTTGCGGCACGTCACTGGGTCGTGGCCTTGCTTTTGCTGACGGCCAAAACTTCGCCGGCGGACCCTCTCGAAGACGGCTTTCGCGCCCCGCCGCCAGAAGCGCGGCCACGGGTTTTCTGGCAGTGGGTGAATGGCCATGTCACCCGCGAGGGCATCACGGCGGATTTGGAGGCCATGCAGCGTGTCGGCATCAAAGGTCTGTTGTTGCATGACGTGGCATTTCCTTTATGGGCGCCCGGCCCGGTGAAATTTCAGAGCCAGGAATGGTGGGACTTGATGAAATTCACGGCGCAGGAAGCCGACCGACTGGGGCTCGAGTTTGGGTTTCACAATTGTCCCGGCTATGCGTCCAGCGGCGGACCATGGATCACCCCGGAACTTTCGATGCAGAAACTGGTATGGTCGGAAACAACCATTTCCGGCCCGGCTCCCATTGAGGTCAGCAATCTGGCGAAACCAACCGTTGACCGCAGGTGGAATTACTATCGTGATGTGGCCGTATTAGCGGTGCCAGCCCGAACCAACGGAGCCGCCATTGCTCCCGCTGACGTGCTCGACCTCACCGGCAAGCATGATCTCCCCGCCGGAGCCTGGCGGGTTTTTCGTTTTGGCCACACCACCACCGGTGCAAAAAACCACCCAGCCCCGGGCGGCGGCGAAGGCTTGGAATGTGACAAATTCAGCCGCGAGGCGATGAAGCTTCATTATCACGCCTACACAGACAAAATTCTAAGCGCCGCCGGAAACCTCGCCGGGCATGCGTTGAACATGGTGGAAATTGACAGTTACGAGGCCGGATCGCAGAACTGGTCGCCGGAATTTCGCGAGGAATTTCGCCAGCGGCGCGGGTATGATGTGCTGCCGTGGCTGCCAGTCGTGGCCGGTGTGACCATTGGCACCCAGGAGCAAACGGCCAAGTTTCAAGCGGACCAGCGCCGGACAATTGCGGAGTTGTATGACGAAAACTGCTTCGGCCAATTTGCCGCCCTGGTGCATGAGCGTCCGGGAATGAAGTTTGTGGTGGAACCGTACAGCGGGGGCTTTGACCCCCTGACGGTTGGCGGCAACGGCGACCTGGTGCTGGCGACTTTTTGGAATGGGGTGCCTTGGGGCATGGGCGACATCCCGGCCATTGCCAGCACGACACACACCTGGGGCGTTCCCGTTACGGACGCCGAGGCGTTCACCGGTTCGCCAACCGCAACCAAGTGGAATCAGGATCCCTATTCCCTCAAGCGGCTCGGTGACCAGGCATTTTGTCTGGGCGTCAACCGTTTTTTTCTGCACAGCCTTCCCCACCAACCGTGGCTGAATGTCCGGCCCGGCATGACCCTGTGGAATTTCGGAACCCAGTTTGGGCGCACGCAAACTTGGTGGGAACAATCCCGCCCCTGGTTCGATTATCTGGCGCGTTGTGATTTTCTTCTACAACAAGGGCATTTCGCCGCCGACGTTTTACTGCTGGATCGCGATGGCGCTCCTGCCGCGCCGGTGGAGGGCGTGGGCGCAACCAGCAAGCCGGACAACAGCAAACCGCAGGCGCCGGCCGGCTATTTGGGCGATGTGTGCAGCGAAAAGGCCCTGATTAGACGCGCCGCGGTGCAAAACGGCCGGCTGGTTTTTCCCGATGGACAAAGTTACCGCTTGCTCGTGCTGCCCAATCAGAAAACGATGACGCTGGCAGTGGCCCGCAAAGTTCAACAATTGGTCGCGGCGGGCGCCACGGTCATCGGCCCGAAACCGGAGACCACACCCGGTTTGGAGGGCGAGGCTGAATTGCGGAAGCTCGCGGACGAATTGTGGGATACGGGAAGCATCAAACCACTCAAGCCGGCCGGAGTGCTCCAGAATTTGGGCCTCGGGCTGGATTGCACGACCTCCGAAAAAGAGGTGCTGTGGACCCACCGCCGCACGTCCGAAGCGGAGATTTATTTTCTTTCCAATCAACAGGAAAAAACACGAGTGGTTGAATGTGCCTTTCGCATCACCGGGCGGCAGCCGGAATTGTGGGACGCGGCCACCGGCGATAAGACGGATGCGGTGGCGTTTAGCGATGACGGCAAGATGACGCGATTGCCGATTCGCTTTGATCCTTTTGGCTCAACCTTCATCGTCTTTCGTCACGCGCCAAAGGCAACTCACGCGGTCGCCACAAAAAACTGGCTGGAATTTGAATCCACCTCCACGGTGGCCGGTGATTGGAAAGTGACTTTTGATCCTGCGCAGGGCGGGCCGGGCCAGGTTGCGTTTTCAAAATTGGAGGACTGGAGTCGGCGACCTGAAAATGGTATCCGCTACTTTTCGGGAACGGCGATTTACGAGACGACTTTTGAACTCTCGCCAGCCCAATTGAAGCATCCGGTTTGGCTGGATTTGGGGCAGGTTAAAAATCTCGCGGAGGTGGAATTGAATGGCAAATCTTTTGGCGTGCTTTGGAAGCCTCCGTTTCGGTGTGACATCACGGGTCAAGCCAAGCCCGGCACCAACCGGCTGGTCGTGCGCGTCACGAATTTATGGCCCAACCGAATGATTGGCGATGAGCAGGAGGCACCGGATGTCAAATGGGGCAAAGAGGTGATTTGGAAAGCCAGCGAGCCAGCCGGCCCGGTGGGGCGTCCGCTCGCCGAAATGCCCGCGTGGCTGACTCACAGCCAACCGCGTCTCTCCGCAGGGCGATACACCTTTACCACCTGGAATTTCTATCCGAAAGATTCTCCGCTGTTGCCGTCCGGTTTGTTGGGGCCGGTACAGATTCAAGCCGCAAGATGAGGATGATTCCCGATGCTCCGTAGCCGGACGTGTGACCAGAATTGGTCTATTGTCGCGAGGCTGGGAAGGACTTAAGGTGTCGGCAAGTCCAGAGCATAAAAGCGTCGTGCCTTGTGCCCGCGTGGACAAAAACGTGCAAATCATGCAAAACCAGACCAGCAAGTAGAAATAAAACTACGGCCATAAAACCATGAACTCGCAAACCAAACTTCAAACCAGCGTCCCGTCAATTGCGGGGCGATTTTCCGGATACAAACAGATGATTTTGGCCGCCGTGCTGCTGTCGGTGGCAGCCATGTCGGGCTGGGCGCAAAGCGGCACCTGGACCAACAAAGCCAGCGGCCTGACGTGGAGCACTCCTGCCAATTGGACGAACGCCACCGCGGCGGACGGCAGCGGAACACCGGGGACCGCCACCTTCAACCTCGGTTTTACCGCCAACACCACCAACACGGTGCATCTGGACAATTCCTTTTCGGTGACCAATCTGACGTTTGGCAATGCCACCAACGCCAGCGCAACGGAAGGTTGGATTTTGGACAACAACGGCAATGCAGCGAACGTGCTGACGCTGGCGGCTTCGCCAACCACCATTGCGGTCACCCCGGGCGCCGGCTCAACCTTGAACACAATTATTAGTGCGGTGATGTACAGCCCTAATGGCTCTGGAACCGGGCTTGTGAAAAGCGGTGCGGGCGCCCTCTGGTTGACCGGCAACAATACCTACGATGGGCCTTTGACGCTGGCCAATAATGCGTCGGGGTCCAGTGTCTATTACAATAGCATATCGGAAGTCGCTTCCGGCACGCCGTCGGCGCTGGGCCAGCCGAGCACGACGGCCAACGGAACTATCTACATCGGCAGCAATGATTATTTCCAGTATAATGGGACTGGTTCGCCGACCACCGCGCGGAACCTGGTGTTCACGGGCAGCAATGGCCAGATTTTTAATAGCAATCCCAGCGGCGGCGGCACGTTGACTTTGACCGGCACCATCACGAACACCGGCACGACAAGTGCGCAATGTGTCTTTCGCAATGGCGGTGGCGCGGGCAACAGTATCGTAATCTCTGGCGCGTTGAATTTGGGGACGGGGTTTGTTTTGGCCAACGGCGGCGGTCAGATTTATCTTAGCAATCCCGCCAACGCTTTCACCAATTACATTGATTCTGCTGCGAGCGGCTATAATCTTTACTTCAGTTCTATTGACTACGGCGGGCAGCCTTCCGCAGCGGGCGCGGGCACGGTTTTGGTGGCGGCGGCGGGCGCGTATTTGAACTACAACGGCACGGGACCGGGCGTGACCGACCGCACCTTCATCATGCAGGGCAACAACAGCCAGTTGATCAACAGTTCGGCGGGCTATAGCCTGACGCTGTACGGCATGGTCACCAACCAGGCCACCAGCAGTGCCTCGACGGTTTTCCGCTCCACCGGTTCCCCCCTTGGCAGCATTTACCTGGAAGGACCATTGAACCTCGGGACAAGTTATTTCATGGCGTCTGGCGGAAGCGTCTATCTGGATAATCCGACGAATTCTTTCACCAATTACGTCACCAGCGCCGCTGGCTCGGGAACCCTTTTCTTCAGTTCCATCACCAACGCCGGCTTGTCGTGCGCGGTTGGTGCCGGCAGCCAACTTATTTTTGGCACCAGCAGCGCCTACATGGCCTATAATGGAACCAACAACACCTCCACCGGCCGCACCTTTCTTTTTCAGTACAATAATGACCAGTTGAAAAACATCTCGCCCAATGGTTCCACCTTGACCATCAATGGCCTCATCACCAATACCGTGACCACCAACGGCAGCTTTCAGACCGTCTTCCGGGGCTCGGCGCCGCTCGTTTTGAACGGTCCGGTGGCGCTCGGCAGCAGCTTTTTTTTCAAGACGGACTCCAACAATGTGTATTTGAATAATCCCGCAAATTCGTTCACGAACTATGTCTGGAACACCCAGGGTGGCATTTATTTCAACACCATCTCCAATGGCGGTCTGTCCTGCTCGCTGGGTCAAAGCGGGACGTTTTATTTTGCCTGCAATGCGCAGACTCCGGCCGGCTACTATTACACCGGTGGACCCGCCGCCGCCAACAGCACTTGGACCTTCGCGACGGAAAGTCCCAACACAGGCCCCGGCTATATTGGCAATGATGGCACGGGCACGTTGACCTTGAATGGCCCCATCAATGCGCAGTCGGCCACCATGGAACGCGAACTGAACTTCGATGACCTCAGCAACAACATCGTGGTCAACGGTCCCATCACGTTGCAGGCTACGTCTGAATTTGAGCCTTTGGTCGGGGTCAGTCAACGGGGACCGTTCACGCTGACCCTCAACAACCCGGGGAATTTCATCCCCGGTCCATTAGACATTTTCAATGGCACTCTGAGCGTCAATTCCGTAGCCGCAATGGGTGTGGGGATTGATCCGGCAATCTGCCTGGGAGTTGTCAGCTCGCCATTCGCCGTTTACCCCAACACCACCGGCACCTTCCAGTTCACCGGCGCTTCAGGCGGCACCATCAATGTTCCGATTTACATTGCCACTGACCTGCTTGCGTCGGGAACAGTGGGGGGAGTCATTGCCAACACGGTCGCCGGCCAGACTCTCACGATGAGTGGAGCGGTGACTCCGGCTGATTACAACAGCAATTATTTACCAAGCGCAGGCAGTGTCAACTCCGATTATACCACGCCCGCCTATCTCACTCTCACCGGTGCAGGCAACGGCGTGCTCAGCGCTGGCATCAGTGGAAGCCCGGTTCTCTGCATCACCAAGACGGGAACCGGCACGTGGAATCTGCAAGGGATTAACACCTTTACCGGCAACACTACCGTAAGCAATGGCACACTCATTGTCAGCGGCACAATTGGCGGCGGCACTGGGAGCCCGACCGTTGTCGCCGGTGGCACCCTGGCGGGAACGGTTGCCATCGCGGACCAGGTCAACGTTCTGGCGGGTGGCACGCTGACCCCCGATGCGAACGGTGTTCCCGGCACGATGACCATCAGTAATAATTTGGTGCTCTTCGGTACGGCCGCCGTCACGCTCAACAAGTTGCTGGCTCAATCCAACAGCGTATTTGTGGTGAGCGGCGTCATCACCAATGCGGGCGGTGGCGCAATTGTGGTCAACAACATCGGCCCGGCACTTGTGCTTGGTGATACCTTCACGCTCTTCAGCCAGGCGGTATCCAATGGCGCGGCCATGACCATCACGCCGGCTCCCGGCCCTGGTTTGGGCTGGCAGAATAATCTGGCTTTGAACGGCAGCCTGTCGGTGGTGTCCTCGGGACCGGGAGTATTCACGAATGCCACGGGGATCACCAGGATCAGCATTAATGGCGCGAATGTGACACTCAATGCGACAAACGGGCAGGCTGGCTGCGCTTATTATCTGCTGGAAAGTACGAATGTGGCATTGCCGCGCAATCAATGGACTGCGGTGGCCACCAACGTGCTGGGCGCCAGTGGCGCGTACATGTTTATCGGCACCAACGTGGTGACCACTGGCGCCAACCAGCAGTTTTACCTATTGAGTAATACTAATAATTAAGACGCGATGCCTGGCACAGAAAACATTAAGTCGTCGGCCAGGGGTTGTCTGCAAGACCTCGGGTGGTTCTGCGGCAGTGGGTTGGAGGCGGGAGGGCCGTTTGGGTGCGCGCACCCGCCGGGTTTCGAAGCAAAGCGCAAAATGCCATCCTTTAACCTGCTATATCAGACATACTTACACGATTTTGCAATGAACAATAATGCCATTGGAATGGCGCCAAAGAGAATTGCCATCAATCTGCGCCCAAGGCGTGGGTTTACGCTCATCGAACTGCTGGTGGTCATTGCCATCATCGCCATTTTGGCGGCGATGTTGCTGCCCGCCCTGTCGAAATCCAAAGCCAAAGCCCAGCAGATTTCGTGTGCGTCCAACCTGAAACAGGTTGGAGTCGGGATTCTAATGTACACGCAGGACAACCAGGAGACCTTTCCTGGACCGTGTTACACCGGGCAGAGTGCTGGCTATAACCTCGAATTGAGCACTGGACTCGCCTACTATTTGGCAAGCTATCTGGGAGGCAAGGATCCGCAATCGGTCGGACTGTTTAACACCAATTACATCAAAGTTTTGTTTTGCCCGGGGTTTGGCCAGTTTTCGAGTGCCAGTCCCACCGCCGCCATGATGATGCCGAGCTACTTTTGTGTGGTGCCGTATCAGGATGGCGCTGTGAATGTCCCGAACGATACCTACCTTTTTGGATATCCTGGATTTACCAAGCCGGCCAAAGTAACCGATATTCCAAAATACGGCCCGCCCACCGATGTGTTTGCCGTCGGGGATTGTGATACCAACATTGTGCAACTGGCGGGCGGCGGTTGGAGTGGTGCGGCCGGGCAAGCCGTTCACGGTGGGGTTCGAAATCGGCTGTACTTCGACTGGCACGTGAAATCGTACAAGGGTAACAATTTGAACACGGTTCAGCAGTGATGCCTTGGGCTATGTAGCGGAACGTATCGGTGGTTCCAGTTGGCTGAAACCGAGCGGCGTGAATGATTGACCATGAATTGGAAACCGGAGGGCTATGAAATTCTCGGACGGCAAGTCGCGACAGTCATCCAAGCGCAGTTGAAATAAATTGGAAACCAATGGTGCGATTCTCAAAATACATTTTCCCTTTGGCCTCTTTGGCCAGCGCCATGTCAGCCGCGTTGGCCGCCAGCGGTGTTTGGACTAACTCCGCCGGCGGTGGTTTGTGGAGCACTCCGACCAACTGGAGCAGCGGCATGATTGCTGACGGCAGTGGTTCCACGGCCTATTTTACCAATGACATTACGACTGACACCACGGTGCATTTTGACATGTCACGCACGCTGACTGCCTTGACCTTTGGCGATGGCAACACCGAAACTGCCTCCGGTTGGACGCTGGATGACAACGGCAACGCGGCGAACACCTTGACGCTCGCCGGCACCAGCCCAACCATCACCGTCAACGCCCTTGGTTCCGGCAAGGGCGTGACTATCAGTGCCGTCATCGCCGGCACGACTGGCTGGAACAAAGTTGGCACGACCGGCTTGACCCTCACTGGCTTAAATACCTACAACGCGCCAACCACCATCGCCAGCGCCAGCGGCACCGTAAACCTCACGGTCAACAGCATCAGCGCGATTGGCGGCGGTCCCAGTGCGCTGGGGGCTCCAACCACGCAGGACAACGGACAAATCAACCTGGGAAAATTTTCCGCGTTGGTTTACACCGGCGCAGCCGGAACCTCAGACCGGCCAATCAATCTGAATGGCGTTGGCGGCAATGCCGCGATTTGGAACAACGGCAGCGGGACGTTGACTTTGTCTGGGAGCATTAGCAACAGCGGCTCCTGCTCACAATTTATTCTGCGCGGCGCGCGCAACCTGATCGCAAGCGGGCCGATGAGTCTCGGCCTCGCCTCGCTCGCCAAGTATGACGCCGGCACGGCGACGCTGACCGGTTCCAACACTTATTCCGGTGGCACTACTTTGAACGCCGGCACGTTACTCGTCAACAATGCCACGGGCAGCGGCACCGGTTCCGGCACTGTGACGGCGTTAAGCGGCACGACTTTTGGCGGCACGGGAATGGTAGCGGGAAATGTGATCTTCTATGCCGGAGCCAATGCCAGTTTCACGGTTGGCTCGGCGATGAAGATTGGCGGCAATCTCACCATCAGGAACAACCCGGTTCACTTGAACATTCCCGGCAGCCTGACCAACGGCGATTATACGCTCGCGACGTACAACAATGCTGGTACTACGGGTGCATTTGCTCCCAGCCCGGTGGCCGACAGTGGGACAATTCCGGCTGGTGCAATTGCCGTGGTCAGTGCTGCGAGCGGCATCGTCACGCTGACGGTGAGCAATCCGCCGCCAGCCAATTATTACGTTGCCACGAACGGTTTGGATTCCAACCCGGGCACCCTGGCGCAGCCGTTTCTTACGATTCAAAACGCTGCCAGTCTGGCGGCTGCCGGCGCTACGGTTTACATCCGCGCCGGAACCTACCGCGCGACAGTGACCGTAGTCGCCAACGGCGCTTCGAACGCGCCGATTACGTTTCAGGCCTACAGCAATGAGGTCGTGACCATTGATGGCACTGATCCCATCACCGGTTGGAACACGATTGGCAGCAACATCTGGTCGGCCCCGATGAACTGGACGGTGGGCGTGGAGGATCAGATTTTCAGCAACGGAGTGATGTTGCCTTCCGCGCGCTGGCCCAATGCTGGCAGTGATTTTCCCTGGCAGAACAGCTCCCTCAAACCTTCCCCGGACTGGACCTATGCCACGGCTGCGGGTTATGACGCTAACGGCGCCAACGGCTGGTTCAGCGATGCGAACCTGCCGTCGCGGCCGGACGGCTATTGGAATGGAGCGGTGGTTCATATCCTGCCTGGCAAAGGCTGGGTCATGAGCCACATGACCGTGCTCGGTTATACGAACGCCACCAAGACAATTCTCACCGGCGATGCCAATGGCGGCAACCCCAGTTACGCGATGATTGCTGGCAATGAGTTTTATGTCACTGGCGTGATGGACGAAATGGACAGTCAGGGCGAATGGTTTTACACCAACAACCTGCTTTACCTTTACTCGACCAACCCACCCACGGGCGTAACGGCCAAACATCGCAACTTTGGTTTTGATTTGACCGGGCAGTCCTTCATCACCCTGAAAAATCTGCACTTGTTCGCTTGTAACATTTTGACGGACACGAATTCCACCGACGAAACCTTTGACGGGTTGGTGATGCAATTCCCCGGCAACAGTTCCGTCATCTCGACCAACGCCGGTTTGACGTTGTATGACCGCTGCGTTTTGCGCAACAGCGAACTGGCTTGGGATTCGCTCTCCCTCCTGACGTTTGCCGGCGATGACATTCGGGTCATCAACAATTATTTCCACGACTCCGGTTTCGTGCCGTTCTGGCCGGCGGCAGTGAGCGTCAGCGCGGCTCCTTGTTATCGCAATTTGTTCAGCCACAACACGGTCACCAATTCCGGGCGCGAGTCCATGGGCGCCATCGGCCGCTCATCCATCATCGAATACAACGATCTGAGCAACGCCATGAAAACTGAAAGCGACGGCGGCGTGCTGCACATCACGTATGATGCGGGGGATTCGGTGTTCCGCTACAACCGGCTGCACGATTCGCCGGGGCCGAAAGGCCACACGGGCTTGAGCGTTTGCGGTTTCTATCTCGATAGCGAAAACGCCAATTGGATTGTTCACCACAATTGCATCTGGAACGTGCCGGCGAACGGCATCCAAGTCAACCTGCGCCGCAACTTCAACCTGCTTTTCAACAACACCGTCTGGGGCACCGGCACCGCGCTCAGCGGCGGAGGACAGAATTCCGATGGGCTATGTGGAGTCTGCCTTTTCAACAACCTTTTCAATAATCGCCCCGGTGGCTCCCCTTGGACCGATTGCGATCTGCGCTACAATTTTTACACCAACACTTCGTTTGTCACGGCATCGAGTGGCGATTTCCGGTTGCAGGCTACTTCCCCTGCGATTGGCGCGGGCACGGTGATTCCCGGCGTGACGGACGGCTTCAGCGGCACAGCTCCCGACTTGGGTGCATTCGAATATGGCGGAGCTAATTGGGCCACCAACACCGGCTACAGCACCAACCCGCCAGCGCCGGATCCCACTTACAATGTTCCGAATCTTGTTTTTGCCAACCAAATTGAGGATGGCAGTTTTGAGAGCGGCAGCCTGACCCCGAACTGGACAACCAATGCCGGTGGCTCCGTGGTGCTCCTGTACAGCAGTGCGAGTGCATGGACGGACACGCGTGTGCGGACGGGAAATTACGGCGTGCAGTTCAATCCCGGAACGTCCGTCGTCGCGCAGGTGATCACCGGTTTGCTCGCCAATTGTCGTTATCAAGTTTTTGCGGCGCTGCAAAACACCAATGTCGCAAGCACCGTTCAGTTGATTGTCACCAACTGCGGGCCGGCCGGGGCCGCGCTGGTCATTCCGGCAAACACAAATGTGTGGACGATGTGTGCGCTCGGCTTCACCACCGGCCCGACCAACACCGCGGCCCAAATTTGTCTTAATGTTTCCATCCCGAACGGGGTGACCCCGGCCTACGCGGATGATTTCAGCGTGCAAGTTAACACGCTTTGGGTAACCAACGCCGCACCCTATGCCCCGCCGGCCACCCCGGCGAATCTGTCGCCGACGAGCGTGAGCAACAGTTTTGCCGCGCTCAAATGGAACACTAGCGCCAATGCGGTGAACTATAATCTCAAACGTGCGCTCGCCGTTGGCGGGCCTTACACCAACGTGGCCTCGCAAATCGCGAGCACCAATTCCACCGATCCGACGGTCGGGGCAGCCACGACTTATTATTACGTTGTTTCCGCCAGCAACGGCTTTGGCGAGAGCACCAACAGCCCCGCCGTCAGTCTGACCACCGCAGCCAATCCCGTCGTTAGCCTGCCGGTCTTCACCAGCGTTTCTGTTTCCGGCACGAACATCGTGCTGCAAGGCACAAACGGATCTTCCGGCGCGGCGTACGTGGTTTTGACTGCCTCCAATCTGGCGCTGCCGCTTGCGAACTGGCAGACTAATCTCACGGGCAATTTCAGCGGCGGCGGAAAATTCAGCAACTCGCTGCCGGTAAATCCGGCGGACAAACAACGATTTTACCGCGTCCGCAGTCCGTGAAATTATTTTATTTATGAAAAAGCCGCATTTCATCTGCTTGATCGCCGCGCTCAGCGCCTGCGGGCTGCGCGCCGCTGCGTTGCCGGCGCTGCCGCCCATGCCGGAAATTCCCAAACCGCTGCCGCCCGGCTCCAAGGCGCTCGGTGCTCCGAAAAACTTTCCCGAAACCAAAATGGATTTTCCCATCGCCGCCGGGCCGTATGGGCCGACTTGGGATTCCATCATCACCAATTATCCCGGCAGCCCCGCGTGGCTGCGTGAGGCCAAATTTGGCATCTGGGTGCATTTTGGCCCGCAATCCGCCGGGCAGAGCGGCGACTGGTATGCGCGGAAACTTTACGACGCCTCCAAACTCGCCTACACCAATCACCTTAAAAACTACGGCCATCCGTCCGAAGTGGGGTACAAGGATGTGTTGCGCGATTGGAACCCCAAAAGTCTGAATCCGGCCGAACTCGTCAAAACTTACCACGCTGCCGGCGCGCGCTTTTTGATTGTCCAAGGCGTGCATCACGACAATTTTGACAATTGGAATTCCCATTATCAGCCGTGGAATTCCGTAAATCTTGGTCCGCACCGCGATTTGCTCGGCGAATGGTCCGCCGCGGCCAGGAAAACGGGAATGCGTTTCGGTGTTTCGTTCCATCACGAATACACCTGGTGGTGGTATCAAACCGCTTTTGGCAGCGACCAGACCGGCCCGAAGGCGGGCGTGCCTTACGACGGCAATCTGACCCAAGCCGACGGTAAAGGCAAATGGTGGGATGGCCTCGACCCTCGTTTGCTCTACACAATCAATTTGCTGGAGTATTCCAACATCAACAACGGCAACATCGGCATTGCCGCGAGCAAGGGCATTTTCGACCGGCATCTGGATTACGCAAAATGGTATGCAACCTGGTGGGCGCTGCGCATCATGGATGTGATTGACCAATACAATCCGGATTTCATCTACACCGATGGCAACTCGACGCAGCCCTTCAGCGGCGACCACAGCGGTTCCGGTTTCAAGTGCGATGCCGCGCCGCGCGTGGTGGCGCATTTTTACAATCACACTCTGGCAAAGCACGGCAAGGTGGACACCTTCAGCATCATCAAGTTTCATCCGCCGTGCCCCGGCATTGTGAATACGCAGGAGGGCACCTTCCCTGGCACCGTCAAGACCGACCAGCCGTGGATAGGCGAGAACGCTGTTGGCGACTGGTTTTACGCGCCGGATTTCACGTATGACGCCGGCGCGGTCATCCGCTGCCTGCTGGAATATGTTTCGCGCGACGGCAATTATGCCGTGTGTGTTTCACTGCAGCCGGACGGCTCGCTGGATGCGGGCGGCAAACAGATGTTGCAGGAAATTGGCGACTGGCTGCGGGTAAATGGTGAAGGCATTTACGGCAGCAAGGGCTGGGTGAAATTCGGCGAGGGCGAGGATGCCTCCGGCAAAATCAAAATCCTGCCCGCCGGCCAACTCGGTCGCAAGCAGGCGGAATTTCAGTTCACGACCGACGATTTCCGTTTCACGGTCGGCAAGGATGGTTCGCTTTATGCCTGGTGCCTGACCCTGCCGAAGCCGGGCACGACCCTGAAAATAAAATCGCTGGGAGCGAAGGCGAAACTGCTGCCCCAACCCGTCAAGGCGGTTGCCCTGTTGGGGAGTTCGGACAAGCTGACGTGGCGGCAAACTCCCGAGGCGGTGGAGGTTGATTTACCTAAAACCTTGTCCGGGGAGTTCGCGTTGGGCCTGAGAATAAACCAGTGATTTGCAACCCGCGAAAACCTTGATGAAATTGACCCAATTTTTCACCCTCGCGGCCACGCTGTGCCTGTTCGTGGTCAATGTGGCCGCTGCACCGCTGGATCCGCAGTGGATTGGTGTCATCTCGAACCGGCACGACCTCACGCTGCCGGAATGGGGGCCTTATACCAAACGCTACATCGGCATCTCGCATGTGCCGCCGGAAAATCAGGGTCTGCGCTTTGATGTGAGCGTTTTCCCCGGCGTGTATCGGCGCAAGGTCACGCTGCCAAACGTGATGTTTGAGAATGATTATCATCCGTGGGAAGCCGCGCCCGACTTGAGTTATTTTTCCTTCCGCCACGAAATCGAATGGAAGGATCAAGTCTATGCGGACATCTCGTATTCGCGCATTGACGGCCGGTCGCGGCTCATCCGCGCCGAGTGCGTGAACCACACCGGCCTGCCGCAAAGCCTCGTGCTGCACCTGCTGGCCGAGATGAATTTCCCATCGCTCGTCGAATACGCCCCGAACAATCCACTGCTGCCAAGTGTCGTCGAGTTGCCACCGGGCGCGGTTTGGCTGGGCGCGCTCGATTACCAGGAGATGCACTACGCCAAGCCGCGTCCGCAGGACGATCTGGTTTACGACGGCAAAGTGCGCGGCGAAATCCGCGCCAACGGCTTCGTCAACGGCTGCGGCCTGGGTGACAAATTTGGCGCGCAAGCGGGCGACTTGGCGGAATATGAATTCAACATGGATCACGACATCCCGGATGCGCAGCTAATCGTTCGCTATCGGATGAAAGCCGGGGAGAAGGTTTCCTTCCGCCTGAGTGGATTAATGAATGAGACGGTAAAGTTCACCGGTAGCGGAGCATTAGAAGCCAAGATTCTCAAGGCGGGACTGGTTGGCAAAGGAAGACAGAAGTTGAAATTGGTTTCTGAAGGCGGCCAGCCGGTTGAACTTGATGGTTTCGCGCTCGTCAACGCCGCCGATGTGGCGCAGCTCAAATTCTCCACCAAGGTCTGGCATCCCAAGCCGGTGATCGCCCGCGGGCCGACGACGAATAGCATCATTCTGAAATATGCCGACGTGGATCTCTGCTACGGTATCGCCTGGAATTACCGCGAGTCTGAAGTTCGGCAGTTTCTCTGCAAAGATCTGGATGTGTTTTTCCAGACGATGACGCAAAATCATGTGGAATCGGTTTTGGAAGGCGAGGGCGATGGACATTTCACCGATGTCTTCCTGCGTCCAGTTAATCTGTCACCGCATTCCCGGCGGGTGCTTTACGCGCAAGTTTGCGGCGGCTCGCGTGCGGAGGTGGAGCAACGACTGGCTGCATTGACGCTGGACGAGCCGCATTGTGAACCCATTTTCCAAACCAACCGCGCCCGGTTGCCGGAACTCACTCCCGCGCCGCAGGGCACAGATTATCTGTTCAGCCAGCAACGCATGGCGGCGACGCTGCTCGCGAACATCGTCTATCCGGTTTACACGCAACGCAGCTACATCAAACACAACACGCCAGGGCGTTGGTGGGATTGTCTTTACACGTGGGACTCCGGCTTCGTGGGTCTCGGTCTCGCGGAACTCGACACGCGCCGCGCGTTCGAGTGCCTAAACACCTATCTCATGGAGCCGGGCGCGCAGTCTGCGTTCCTGCATCACGGCAGCATGGTGCCGGTGCAGCATTACCTTTTTCTGGATTTGTGGAACCGCACGCAGTCGCGCGCGTTGCTGGCATACGCCTATCCCCGGCTTCGCCAATATTACGAGTTCTATCTCGGGCGGCTGGGCAGTTCGACGATGCGGAAATTCAATTCCGGCATTCTGAGCAGCTTCGATTATTTCTACAACTCCGGCGGGTGGGACGATTATCCGCCGCAAAAGTTCACGCGCTATCAAAAGCTGGGTGCGCGCATGGCGCCCGTGATCAACACCGCGCAAGCCATCCGCATCGCAAAAATCATGACGATGGCGGCGGATGCACTCGGAAAAACCAATGACCTTGCCGTTTATGATGCGGACATCCGGTCGTTGACGGCGTCATTGCAGAAAAATGCGTGGGACGAGACCGCGGGATATTTCAGCTATGTGATGCACGACCAGGACGGCAACCCGGAAGGACCGCTAAAGTTCAGGGACGGCTCAAACTTCAATATGGGCATGGACGGCGTGTATCCGCTGGTCGCCGGCATTGGCACACCCGCGCAGACGGACGCGATGCTGACGCACTTAAAATCGCCGACGAACCTCTGGAGCCGCATCGGTTTGAGCGCGGTGGATCAGTCGGCACCGTATTATCGGAACGACGGTTATTGGAACGGCACGGTCTGGATGCCGCACCAGTGGTTTTTTTGGAAGACGATGCTGGATCTCGGCGAGAGCGATTTTGCGTGGCAAATTGCCCGCACCGGACTCGACGTCTGGAAGAACGAGGTAAACACGTCGTATAACTGCATGGAACATTTCGTGATCGAAACGGGACGGGGCGCTGGGTGGCACGAGTTCGGGGGGCTTTCGACGCCGGTGCTCAAGTGGTATGACGCCTACTGCCGCCCGGGGACATTCACCACTGGATTCAACGCGTGGATCATGCGCGAGGAGTTTTCGGAAGACAACTCACGGCTGGTGGCGGAGGTGAAACTATATCGCGATGAAGCCAGCCACGATCATTGCACATTTGTGACGTGCATGAATCCCGGTTTGGAATATGCAGCGCGGTGGAATGACAAACCACTGGCCATCAAAGAAATTGCCAAAGGCCTTTTCAACCTCGAAATCCCTTTTTCCACGGGTCAAGGCTGGTTGGAGGTCAATGCCCATAAATGAAACCGTTTACGATGAATACAGCCGCTCAACCGTATCGTTGTCAGACCGGGCAAAGGACATTTCAATATGGATGGCTTGGTCTTCGCATGCAAGCGCCCCAAATAGCGAAGGTTGTGCCCAAAACGCTGCGTCTTCAAATTCCAACCAATCCGTGAAGACAATTGGAACATTATTATTTACGACGGCATTTGCTGCCGCAATCACTTTGCGCGGGTTTGCCGCCAGCGGCCCGCTGCCGCCGTCGCACCTCACGAGCGATTTGCTGGAGCGCACCGATTTGGTCTTTTCGAACTGCTATCCAAGCTCGTTTTCATTGTCTGATTATCTGCGCGATCCGGCTCATTTGCAGGCACCGGCGATCAATTCGCCAGCACCGATGTTTGGCTGGGTGGTGAATGACGCGCGCAACAACGTTCTGCAGACTGCGTATCAAATCCAAGTGGCGTCCAGGCTGGAGAATCTGCAAAACGGTCGGGCGGATGTCTGGGATTCGGGGGAAGTCATCAGCGATGAATCGGTGGCCGTAAAATTTGGCGGCGCACCGTTGCAGGCCGGTTCGGTTTATTTCTGGCAGGCGCGCACTTGGAACAATGGTGATCCCAGTTCGTATTCCGCTCCGAAAGCCTTCGTGACCGGGACGAATTTATTGCCGCACGGCACGTCCCGCTACCCGTTGCAGAAAACGGACGAAGCGCCCAAGTCTGTTATCCCGGTCTCGCAGCAGATCAATTTTCTGGATTTTGGCCGCGCGGCGTTCGGACGCCTGCGACTCACTGTGGACAGCCCTGCCGATACGACCTTGACCATCCGCCTGGGTGAAGTGGCTGCCGGAAATCGCGTGAATCAAAATCCCGGCGGCAGCCGCCGCTTCAAGGAACTGGCGCTGCCAGTCGAAACCGGGTTGAAGACTTACGTGGTCACGATTCCACCCGACAAACGCAACACGGGGAAAGCCGCCGTCAAAGTCCCCGCCTATGCGGGCGAGGTGATGCCTTTCCGTTATGGCGAGATCGAGCAGGGGGAGGTGGCGGTCGCTACCAGCAGCATCGTTCGCGAATCGCTGCATTATCCATTTGCTGATGACGCTTCGGCTTTTCACAGCTCCAGCCAGGTATTGAACGACATCTGGGAACTCTGCAAATACTCCATGAAGGCGACGAGTTTTGCCGGCGTTTATGTGGACGGCGACCGCGAACGGATTCCTTACGAGGCTGATGCGCTCATCAACCAGAAAAGTCATTATGCTGTGGATCGCGAATATAGCCTGGCGCGCTTCAGCCATGAGTACCTTATCACTCACCCGACCTGGCCGACGGAATGGCTGTTGCAATCGGTGATGCTCGCCTGGAACGATTATCTTTTCACCGGCAACCTTGAATCCGCGCGGCGTTGCTATGCCGACCTGAAGGCAAAAACACTGCTGGCGCTGGGCGATGAATCCGGGCTGATCAGTACGCGGACCGGCAAACAAAACAAGGCGCTCTTCGCCGCCCTTCATTTCCACGGCCCGGAGTTGCGCGACATCGTGGACTGGCCGCAATCCGGCTCGGCTGGGGTGGGCAAAGAGCAGGCGGGCGAAACGGACGGCTTTGTCTTCACCAACATCAACACCGTGGTCAACGCCTACCATTTTCATGCGCTGCAACTTATGTCGCAGTTGGCGGGCGCACTGGGGGAACCGAACGATGCGGAGCTCTTTTCCCGACGCGCCCAACAAGTGAAGGCCAGTTTCAACGGGAATTTATTCGCTGCTCGTCGGGGCATTTATGTGGATGGCATCGGCACCGACCACGCCTCGCTGCACGCGAATATGTTCGCTCTGGCGTTTGGTCTGGTGCCCGAAGATCGCCAGCCCGCCGTGGTAAAATTTATTGAATCGCGGGGCATGGCGTGCAGCGTCTATGGAGCACAGCCTTTGCTGGATGCGCTTTATCAGGCGGGAGCGGCGGATTATGCCCTGGACCTGCTCACGACCAACAGCCTCCGCGGGTGGGCGCACATGATCTACGCCGTGGGCACCACCATTACGCTCGAAGCGTGGGACGACCAGTTCAAGACGAACGAGGATTGGAACCACGCCTGGGGCGCGGCTCCGGCAAACCTCATTCCGTTTCAACTGATGGGCGTGCAGCCGGTCGAACCGGGCTGGAAGAAATTCCAGATTAAACCGCAACCCGCCGCTCTCTCGCAAGCGTCGCTGACGCTGCCCACCATCCGGGGCCCAATCCAGGTTGCGTTCACGAACCAGCCCGGAGTCCGCTTTGACTTGAGCCTCGCGGTCCCGGCCAATTCACGGGCGGATGTATTTCTGCCAGCCACAGATGCGGATCCGCATCCGCAAATTTCACTGGATGGCATGCACATCGAGACAGCCAAAGCCAACTCGTTTGTTCGCCTGCCGGAAATTGGATCGGGCTCCCATCAGGTTTCAGTGCGCTACCCGGCTTCCGCGACCGCCAAAAAAACCCAGTTGCCGTGGTTGGGCGCGACCCACTCAACCGATTCCCCAATGCCCCAGGCGCGTTAGATTTATCAAACCCCATCAGTTCAATCATTGCTGGGACAGCGGTCCTGACCAGGTCCAATGCCGGCAAGTTGATTCTCACTGGCACGAATACTTACACGGGCTCCACACGATCAGGCTGAGGGAGCTGGACTTTTCACCTCTGGGGTCGAACACGGTCGGTGCCATCAATGTGGCTTAAGGCAACCACAATAGCGCGATCTTGGGTATTACGAGTAGCGCGTTAAAGTCAGCATACCGCAGGTGCTGGATGCATCTGCGTTTGGAAAGACGCCGCTTGGCCCTTGCCAAGTTCCTGGTGATTATTTATTTTGGCTCACCTTTGTCATCGCAGCGGCTGTCAATATTAATTGACCGCGGCTGATTTCGGCGGCAATGTTCTTCATCATGCGATCAATATGAGCGGAAAATCCCGTCGGCTGCATTCTGTCCGTTGCGCCAGGTGGAAAAGCTTGACGGCGATCAGCCTGCTGTCCTTCGCCTGGGCTTTTCCATCGGTGGCAATGGAGGAAATATTGACCAACTTCGCGGCGCTCCGCGCCCTGACGGTCGAGGAAGCAGCCAAGGGCCTGCCGGTTCGGATCGAGGGCACGCTGGTGGAATTCCAACCCCGGTCGAAGGCAAATTTTTTCATGCATGACGACACCGCCGGGTGTGCCATCCATACCATTAAAGGCGGCATGACCGAAGAACTCGTTCCTGGCGACCGGGTGCTCTTGGAAGGTTTATCTGAATCGCGCGGTTATTATCCTACCGTGAAGGATGCCCGGGTGAAGTTTATCGCAAAAGGGTCGCTTCCGATGCCAGTTAAGCCGGACGTGGAACAGCTATTTTCCCCGGAGTTGGACTCCGAGTGGGTGGAGGTGCCGGCGGTGGTCACGGGATACATGTTGGTGGATGAGGTTCTCACGCTGGATGTGGAAGTGTACGGGCTTGCTTTGAAAGCGGAATTACCCATGACCGCGGGGATCGAGAAACAGGCGGACACAGTGTTGCAGCGTCCCGTGCGGCTGCGCGGCGTCATGGCCACCCTTTTCAACCGCCATCGGCAGATGACGGGCCGCTATTTCCATGTTGCCTCATTCGATTCAATCATCCCAATCCGGTTGCCGACCAACGGTGAAGCCAGTCCGTTGCTGAATATAAAACAACTGCTCACGGGCGCTTTTGGCCCGACCGTTCAGGTGCGTGTGCAGGGGATCATCACGCAACAGGATCCGCTGGGCTTTTATCTTCGGGATGCGAGCGGCAGCACGTTGGTGTACGCCACGCGAGCGCAGAGTTATTCCCCGGGCATGCGGGTGGAAGTGGAGGGGGTTGGCGGCATGGCCCCATTTTGCCCCGTACTGCGTGCCGCGCGGGTCGTGAAGCAGGAGCATGATTTGCCACCCGATCCGGTTGCCTATGATTTTGAGAAAGCCAATCAGCCGATGATGCATGACGAATTGGTCAGGCTGGAGGCGGATTTTCTTGGCCAACGGGCAAGCTTGGATGAAAGCATTCTGCAATGTCGTGCCCAGCAGCATATCTTTGAAGCTCTCTTGCCGGGAGGCTCCCAGCTTCCCAAGCTGGCGGTTGGCGACCGGCTCTTGCTCACCGGGATTTGCGAACTCACCACGACCCATGCCCTGAAGCGGCCGGAATGGGCAGATGGCTTCCGACTGCACCTGCCCGGCGGCCAAGGGGTGAAAATCATTGCCCGCGCCCCCTGGTGGACGCCGCAGCGATTGCTTGGCCTGATGTTCGTTGGCATGATATTGCTGGCGGCCGTGCTGCTGTGGACGTGGGAACTGCGACGGCAATTGGCTCGCAAGACCAATCAACTGGCGGTCGAAATGCAGGCCCGCCGCGATGCCGCCATTGAATTTCAAGCCACGCAACGGGAACGCACCCGGCTCGCGGCGAATCTTCACGACACCCTGCTTCAGTCGGTCACCGCGCTCAATTATCAATTGGAAGCCTGTGAAACAGAGTCGCTGCCACGATCCGAACGGAAAGTGAACTATCTTGCCGCCGCGCGCCGGATCGTTCAGCATGCCCAGCAGGATTTACGTGGGACCGTTTGGGCCTTGCGGGTGCTGCCGCTGGATGATCGGCCGTTTACCGAAGCGCTGCGGGCGCTGGCGAGCCAGCTTGCCGAAGGGCACACGGCAAAAATCGTCATCACCGAGCAAAACCCATTGCCGTCAATTTCGGTCTTTGTGGCGGGGAATCTGCTATTGGTGGCCCAGGAGGCCATGCATAATGCGCTCAAACATGCGCGACCTTCGCGGATTGAAACCACTGTCTCTGCGCGGACTGGCGGTCACATTGCAATCGAGATTCACGACGATGGCATCGGATTCGACCAAGAGGCTTTGCGGCGGACGAAGGCTGGTCACTTTGGCTTGGAAGGCATGCGCGAGCGTGTGGAGCGACTGGGCGGAACGTTGTGGATCGAGAGCCGGCCCGGCCAAGGCACCAAGGTGCGGGCGGAGGTGTCCCTGGGTGCATTTGACGACGAAATTGCTTGAATCATGAAATCCCCCATTCGCTTGCTCCTCACTGATGACCACGCCGTGATGCGTGCGGCCCTGGCTGACATGCTTAACAGTAATCCATCCTTCCGTGTCGTGGGCCAGGCTGCCGATTGCGCCACTACGCTTGAGTTGTATCAAAAACATCGCCCCGAAGTGGTGCTGCTGGATGTGGCCATGCCCGGCCTTGATGGCATCGAAACCCTGAGGCGGTTGCGGTCCCAACACCCCGAGGCCCGGGTGCTCATGCTCAGCTCATCCGACGCGGAGGAAGACATTGTCCATTCGTTCCATGCCGGTGCGGCGGGCTATGTATCCAAGACCGCCCAACCGGCGGAATTGATTGCGGCCATCCTTGCTTGCCACGCGGGCCAGCGGGTGTTAAGCCCGGCGATTGAGCGCCGCTTGGCCGAGCATGCTGCTGGCAGCCCGCTCACGGAGCGCGAACTGGAAGTGTTGCATTTGTTGCGCAAAGGCATGAACAATCCGGATATTGCCCTTCTGCTCAAAGTCACCCGGCATACGGTCAAGGCACACATCCGCTCGATTTTGGTGAAATTGGAAGCCGTGGACCGCACGGAAGCGGTCACGCGCGCCTTTGAGCGGGGATTATTGAAGCTTTGACACCGCGGATTTCCTGGGGGTGAGACACTAGCCAGATGGCTAATAGACGGTTTTTCAGTTGGTTGATAAAGTGCTTCCGACAACTGAACTTGAGCTGACCAAATGAAGCACCGTCCATCCTGCGCCATGCTGGCCGACCGAAGCGAGATTCGCCCGCGCCTAATTGCCTTCACGTTGATTGAACTGCTGGTGGTTATTGCCATCATCGCCATTCTGGCGGCTTTGTTGCTGCCCGCTTTGAGCAAGGCCAAACAGAAGGCCCTGGCGATCCACTGCGTTTCCAATCTCCGGCAGGCGGGGGTGGCCATGGTCATGTATGCCGGGGATAATAACGACCAGTTGCCCGGTCCGTGCGCGACCGGCGAAATGTCGGCTTATTATTCCACTCCCGTTGGCAATGCCGAATTGGCCTACTACCTGTCCACTTACTTGGGCGGCAAATCTCCTTCCACGCTGGGTCCGGTTGGCGTTGCTTACCTCCCGGCGATGTTCTGCCCCGGATACGGCCAATTCTCTCCGGAAAGCCCCACTGCGGCCATGGTGAATGTGAATTACATGGTCACGGTTCCCTATGCCAATGGAGCCGTCAATATCCCGAACACCGTATATCCGTTCGGTTATCCCGGCTATTATGTAGTAATGAAGCTTTCGAGCATTGGCACCCTCGGGCCGATCTCGCAAGTCTTCGCCATGTCGGACGTGGATCAATTGCTGTGGCCGGCCAATTGGGAGGGCACTACGCCGTCCGGCCCCGTGCATGGCAGTGTGCGCAATCGGCTGTACTTTGACTGGCATGTCAAATCCTTCAAAGGCACCAACCTAAACGCCATCGTCTCCTATTGATCTCAGATCAGAAAGTCGTTAACGGCAGAGCAATGCAAAACCAAATCAAACCAAAACAAATCATGAAACTGAAACATCGTTCCCTCACTCGCACGACGCTTTTGTCTGTGCTGGCCATCCTCGGTCTTATCCTCGCCCCGGGTGCGCAGGGGCAGCAATATGCCACCGGCACTTTCACCTGGGACAATGGCAACACGCCCGCCTGGTCGGCGGTGTCGGGCAGTTCTTACACCAATGACTGGACTCCCGGGGGCAACGCCATTTTGGAAGGCACTCCGGGCACGGTGAGCGTGGCGGCCACGGGGGCGACAGCGCACTCCATCACCTTTAACAGCACCGGCTATCTCATCCAAAACAACACCCTCACGCTCACCAACGCCAACCCGGTGATCAGTGATGGCAGTGGTTTCACCAATACCATCAGTTCCGCGTTGGTTGGGACTAACAATCTATACAAGATGGGACTTGGCACGGTGAATCTGACCGGAACCAACACCTATACTGGCAGCACGACTGTTAGCAATGGTGTGCTGGGCGTGGGCAACTGGGGGCCAACCACCGTGGGTGCCCTTAATGTGGGCTATGGCAACAACAACACGGCGGTCCTGAACATCACCGGCGGCACCCTTAATTTGGGAGCCAATGCCATCACTCTGGGGAACAGCGGCACCGGCCAGATCGCCATTATCAACCAGAGCGGCGGAATAATATCCTATACCAGTGGCAGCGGCTTGCTGGATGGCAATGGCGCCGGGCGCACCTGTACCTACAATTTAAGCGGTGGAACACTGAGCGGGTATGCTTCGACCAGCATCGGTGTTATGTTGGGTGTCAACGCCAGCGGAAACGCCACCTTCAACTTGAGCGGTGCGGGCAATTTGGCAATGGGGAAAAGCGCCTTGCAGTTGGGGCGTGCCGATTCATCGAAGGCGGGCTGCACGGTCGCGTATAACCAAAGTGGAGGCACGGCTGTGGTCGGTACATTGGTGATCGGTGGCGGCAGTGGCAGCACTTCCACCGCGGCGACTTTCATCGTGACGAATGGCACTTTTGTGGCTACCAATTTCACCGTTCTCGTAGGGGCCAGCAGCAGCAGTGCCACAATGGACTTGGGCGGTTCCGCGCAAGTGACGTTGCCCGCCTTTCCCACTCCGGCTGGCACCGCCAATCTCACCTTGGATTTTACCACTGGCTATTTATCCCCCTATGCCGCCAGTGCCAACTATATGAGCGGCTTGACGGCGGTTTATCTCACCACCAACGGAGTGAACTTCAATGTGGCCAGCACGAATAGCATCACGGTTGCTCAGGCATTGAAAAATGCGCCGTCAGAAGCGGGCACTTTGACCAAGACCGGCAACGGCACGCTGATGCTCACGGGAGCGAACACCTACACGGGCATAACCACAGTTTCGGCGGGGACGCTGGATCTGGGAGGAACCAGCCAGACACTGGGACCCGTGACCCTGATTACTGGTGTGATCACAAATGGAACTCTGACGGGAACATCTTTTGCGGCTCAAAGTGGCGTCGCTTATGCCATTTTGGCCGGCAGCGGCGCACCCCTAAACATGACCAACCCGGGCACACTCACGCTTTTTGCGGCGAACACCTACAGCGGTCCAACGACCGTCACGGCTGGTGAACTCTGTGGCGTAACGGGTGGTTCCTGCAATAACAGTTCCATTACCTTTGCCCCGGGCACGGGTGTCGCCACCACCAACGCCGTGATGGTGACGACCGCGGGCGGCCAATGGACTTGCGCCAGTCTGACTAACACGGCTGGCAGCGGCACGATCTATGCGCAGTTTGATTTCGGTGGTGTCAACGGTCCCAGCCCGACGGCTGCTCCGCTGCTGGTAAATGGCAATGCCAGTGTCAGCGGCACCTTGAATATCATTGTGAACGGGGGCACGGGTTGGACTCCGGGTCAGACTTATCCGCTGGTGCAGATTGCCGGCTCGGCGCCGGCGAACATCGCGTTGAATCTGATCAGCGAGCCGACGGGCAATCGGTATGGATCGGTGAGTTATGACAACATCCACCAAGTCATCAACTACACCGTGGGCATCGTGCCGCAGGCCAAAACGTGGAACGTTGGCTCGAGTGTGTGGGATGTAAACACATCGTTCAACTGGCTCAACGCCTCGCTCAATCCGGCCATTTACCTGCAGTATGACATGGTGACTTTCAATGACACTCCGGGAGCAGGCTCATTCAATGTTACCATAAACACCAACGTCACGCCCTATTCCATGACTGTGAATGCCAACACGGCGAATTACATCATCATGGGTTCGGGCGGCATCAGCGGTCCGACCGCGGTGAATCAATCCGGCTCAGCCAGCCTGGTCCTGTCCAACGCCAACTCCTATACTGGCGGCACCATCGTTAGCAATGGAACTCTGGTGGTGGGCAACGCTTCGGCGATTGGTTTCGGCCCGTTGAGTCTGGCCGGTGGCAACCTTGATAGCGCCGTCACCAATCTTGTCAATGCCAACAACAATGCTCAGAATTGGATTAGCGACTTTGCCTTCAATGGTTCGCAAAGCCTGAATCTCGGAAGTGGACCCGTGACGTTGGCGTCCAGTCGTCAGGTCACGGTTAAGAGCAACACGCTGACGGTGGCTGGCCCGATCACCGATTCTGGAATGGGTTTTGCTCTGACCAAAGTTGGCAACGGCACGCTGAACCTTGCGTGTCCCAGCAGCAGCTATTCGGGGGGCACCACCGTGAGCGCCGGCACGCTCCAGCAAGGCGCAGCCAATGCCCTGGGTTCTGCCGTCAATAATCTTGAGGTGGATGCCACCCTGGATTTGAACGGATTTCCTTTGACCATAAATGGCCTTAATGGTGGCAACGACGGCATCATTCTCAACAATGCCGGCTCCGGCCAGGCGGTGCTGGCGTTCGGCAATGGCAATGCTGGTGGAAACTTTAGTGGTGAAATTGTGGACAATTCTTCTGGAGCTGGAACCGTTGCGGTAACGCTGTTGGGGGGGTACGAGGTTTTGAGCGGCAGCAACAGCTATTCCGGCCCGACCACGCTGACCGGCGGCACCCTGAGCGTCACCAGCATTCTCAATGGCGGAGTGGCCGGCGGCAACCTCGGCGCAGCCTCTGCGGGGGCCACCAATATCGTGTTTAGCGGCGGCACCCTGGAATACGGCGGCATTACCAATATCTCAGATCGCGCATTTACCATCAATTCCAATGTGACCGCCACGATTCAAGTGGACGGAGCGTCTCTAACACTCGCGGGGGCGAGTGGAGCCTCTACCAGTGGTGCTTTGACCAAAACCGGGACGGGCATTTTGGCTCTATCCGGCGCGAACACCTATACCGGCCAGACCACTGTCACCTCTGGAGAGTTGGACATCTCCAATTGGGGAGCTACCACCGTTGGTGCCATTGCCGTGGCCTACGGCAACAACAACACCGGAATCTTGGGCATTATGGGCGGCACCCTCAACTTGGGAGCCAACACGCTGACCTTGGGCAATACCGCCACGGCGGGTCAAGTTTCCATTGTCAACCAAAGCGGCGGGGTCGTGTCTTTCACCAACGGCAATGCCTTGCTGGTTGGCAATGGGGCTGGCCGCGTCTGCACCTACAACTTAAGCGGCGGCACGGTGAGTGGCTATCCTTCGAGCATTCGCGGCGTCATACTGGGAGTCAATACGGGTGGCGACGGCACGTTCAACTTGAGCGGCACGGGCAATTTGGCCATGGGGAACGCGGCTTTGGAGGTGGGACGCTCCGATGCCGCTAACGGTGGCAACGGTCTTGTGGTTTACAACCAGACTGGGGGCGCAGCGGTGGTGGGTTACCTGACGATTGGTGGTGGCGGGCTTAACATTAACGGAATCATTGACGCTACCTTCAGCATCACCGGCGGCACTTTCTCCGCGACCAATTTTGTTGCATTTCTGGGAAATGCCAGTAGCACCGCCACCATGGACTTGGGCGGTTCCGCGCAGGTAACGCTGCCGGCCTTCCCCACACCGGCTGGCAGCGCCACGCTCACGCTGGATTTTACCGGTGGTTATCTCTCGCCCGTGGCGGCGAGCACGAATTTCATGAGCGGCTTGACGGATGTTTTCCTCACCACCAACGGGGTGGATTTCAATGTGGCGAGTGGCAATGACATCACGGTGGCCCAAGTGCTGGAAGATGCGCCGTCGCAAACCGGCATTTTGACCAAGAGCGGAACGGGAACGCTGACTTTGGCTGGCGTCAACACCTACAGCGGCAACACCACCAACCTCGCCGGTACGTTGCTGGTGAACGGCGCGCTTGGCAGTGGCGCGATCAACGTGGTTGGCGGCACTTTCGGCGGTGCCGGCATCATTGGCGGCCCGGTTTCAGTGGCGGCTGGTGCAACGCTGACCGCAGGTGCCTCGCTGAGCACCGTTGGCACGCTGACCATCAACAACAGTCTCTCGATCAACGGTAACCTGCTGTTCAACCTCAACGAGTCGCAGGCCCAATCCAACAGTTTGATTACGGTGTCGGGAGCGTTGACCTGTAGCGGCACCGGCACACTGACCGTCAGCAACCTCGGGCCGGCGCTGAACGTGGGTGACCAGTTCCAGTTGTTTAACATCGTGGTTCCCCATGGCGACAACTTGACAATTGTGCCGCCAGCGGGCTACACATTTGTTAACCGCCTCGCGGAGAACGGCAGCATCACTGTAGCGACGGTTCCTCCGCCTGTGTTGGGCTACAGTAATCTGGGTGGTGGGAATCTACAGTTTTCCTGGACCGGCGGGTACCGGCTCCAATCACAAACCAATGCGCTGAACAATGGTCTGGGCACCAATTGGAGTTATTATCCTGGTGGCGGTGTTAGTCCCGTCAACATCACTCTGGACCCGACCCAACCCAGTGTTTTCTTCCGCCTCTCCCAGTGAGCGAAATGCAAAAATGTTGAAGCAAACGCTCTCGTGGTTCGCCCTCGTCGGTCTTTTGAAAGCAGGCCTAAGCGCCATGGCGGTGGAATTGCCGCCAAGCGT
>Ga0364922_10061_pt1 | contig 60851 bp, 53 predicted proteins | sample ExccelJu500001D4_2_FD_206955 | JGI IMG/M metagenome (GOLD analysis project Ga0364922, IMG submission 206955) | Enriched cells from Trout Bog Lake Hypolimnion, Wisconsin, USA - BchlTB.June20.5000.01.D4 | ecosystem: Environmental > Aquatic > Freshwater > Lake > Hypolimnion/Profundal zone | place...
TTCATGAGAAGAAAACCCGTCATGCAAAGAGTTCATTCAGTTTTAATCAGAAAAGCACGCAGCTTCGCGAGACCAAAAACAAAGGGAGAAAAAGGGGAAGGTAAGGAACTCAAAGTGTAACATGTAAAATGCAAAGCTGCTTTGAATTTTACATGTTGCACTTTATCTTTTGCATTCTCAATAAGCCCGTCCTTTAATTCCTTCGATGAAGTTTATAAACGCGGTATTTACAACCTTATTCCCGCCAGGCGTTGGATAGTTACCTGTGAAATACCAGTCACCCAAATCATTAGGACATGCAAGATGGAGATTATATACGGACTGATAAACGATCTCAACCTCAGCCTTGCAATCTGCCGGCTTAAGTAATTCGGCGATTTTAACAGAAATCTGTTCATCACTAAATGGTTTGTAGATCTCGGTCACATAATTAACCATCTCCTCTTTGGGCAGATGTTGCTGTTGTTTACATTTCCGATAAACAGAGTCAATAACCTTCGACTGGCCGGTGTCTTTGAGCAGCTCAATAGCTGCTTCAAAAGCCACAAATTTTGCCAGAATAGCCATATCAATTCCGTAGCAATCAGGATAACGTATCTGTGGGGCTGATGATATGATAATGATCTTCTTCGGTTTAAGACGATCCAGAATCTTTAAAATGCTCTGTTTCAATGTAGTCCCCCGAACTATTGAATCGTCTAAAACGACAAGAGTATCTTCATGATTTTCAACAATACCATAGGTTACATCATAAACATGCCCAACCAGATCGTCACGGCTTGAATCGTCGGCAATAAAAGTGCGCATTTTCACATCCTTTATGGCAATCTTTTCCATGCGGGGCTGGACAGAAATGATATCTTCAATATCAGTGTCGGTTATAGAGCTTCCAAGGGCACGGATCTTTTCTTTCTTCCAATTGATAAGCTGGGTCCGAATTCCCTCCATCATTCCAAGAAAGGCGGTCTCCGCCGTATTCGGGATATATGAAAAGACTGTATTTTTAAGGTCGTGATTTACTTTGTCGAGAATAACCGGTGCGAGGAGGAATCCCAGTTTCTTACGTTCCAGATAAATATCCCGGTCAGAACCTCTCGAAAAATAGATCCGTTCGAAGGAGCATGATTTTCTTTCCTGAGGTATTCTTACCGCTTCATGGGATACCGTTCCGTCTGTTTTGATAATCAGGGCATTACCGGGCTCAATTTCGCTTACCTGATTCCAGCCAACGTTCATAACCGTCTGAATTACAGGTCTTTCTGATGCAACGACCACAATCTCATCATCGGCATAATAGAATGCCGGCCGGATGCCCCATGGATCCCGGACAACGAAGGCATCCCCATGTCCGAGGATTCCCCCGATGGTATACCCACCATCCCAGTCGCGGCTTGACCGCTCCAGAATTTTCCGGATATCCAGTTTTTCTTCGATAAATCCGGTGATTTGTTTGTTGGTGAACCCTTCATTTTTGAATTGTCTGAAGAGCAGCTCATTTTCTTCATCGATAAAATGGCCGATCTTTTCAAGAATGGTTACTGTGTCGGTAAAACCTTTGGGATGTTGACCCAGACCGACGAGAAGATCAAACAATTCGTCGACATTGGTTAGATTGAAATTCCCAGCCAAAACAAGACTCCTTGATCTCCAATTGTTTAGACGCAATACCGGATGTGTATATTCCACGCTGTTACGACCGAATGTTCCGTATCTCAGATGCCCCATGTAAACCTCGCCGGCAAAGGGGAGGTTCTTTTTGGCCCAGACCGGATCATGATAACTTTGAGGATATTGTGTAGCTGCGTTATTAAATTCTTTATATATTTTTCCAAACACATCCTTGATGGGGTTTGGATCGATTGAGCGATGACGAAAAATATATTCCTGTCCCGGCGGAACATTAATCTTAACCCCCACGGTCCCCGCCCCGTCCTGGCCTCGATTGTGCTGCTTTTCCATCAAAAGGTAAAGCTTATTTACCCCGTATTGCCAGGTTCCATATTTTAAGCGATAGTATTCCAGCGGCTTAAGTAGTCTGATCAGAGCAATTCCACATTCATGTTTTATTTGTTCGCTCATTCTGGATATTCCTGATTAATTGGTTGATGTAATGTTTAATAATTCCGGAAAGGCAATCTCATCGGCTACAATAAAGGCATTGGGAAATTTAAAGAGCAACGTCTTCTGCATTTTCAATGCCTCGCTTTTTGTTCTGAAATTTCCGACCCTGACAATAAAATCCGGAGACTTAAAAAAAAGGTAGGTTTTCACATCAGGATAGGAAGAGAGAAATTCAGTTTTCATTCTGAGGGCCTGATTGTGTGCATTTTCCCCTGATCCGAAATAGATCTGGAGCCTGTAACCACTCATTGTGCCGCTCTTCTTACTTTGATCAACCTGCTGCCGAAGAAGGTCATTAATTTTAGGATCACACTGGATATTCAATTTTTCCCAGATCATCAGTGAATCCGGTGTACTATACTGAACAAACTGCGCTGGGATTGCCGGTTTTGCTGAGAAACCTGAGAAAGATGCCAGAATTAAAAGCAGGATTAGCGTTGTTCTCATTTTCCTGTATTTTTGAAGTGCAAATATAAGCAAATTCATTTTAATTCCCCTTTTCCTCCATAGAATGGTCAAATGGTGATAACTTTGCTGCCATCCAAAACAGAAACGTGATCTAATACATAATTGTTTAAAATATATTTTTATGAGTGATTTAGTGGACGATTTTCGCGCTTACCGGGAGAAGATGAACCGGAAAATTCTGGCTTCCGACAATAAGGTGATGAAGCGGATTTACAATATTGATACAAATACCTATCTTGACGGCGCGCTCTCTTCGAAGACCAAGGAGATGCTGGGACTGGTAAGTTCGATGGTGCTCCGGTGTGATGATTGTGTGAAATATCATCTTGAAAAATGTCATGAACTTGGGGTGAATACCGATGAGCTATTCGAGATTTTCTCGATAGCGAATCTGGTTGGCGGGACAATTGTCATTCCACACACACGCCGAGCACTGGAGTACTGGGAAGCACTGGGAGAAGAAGTTACTACATGAAATGCAAAGGGCAAAATGAAAAATGCAAATTGCAGAGCGAAAATTAACGGATAATCTTACATCAATGGCATCGCCAAAAACCATAGAGCTGCTGGCTCCCGCCAAGAATCTTATTTGTGGTCGTGCGGCTATTGCGCACGGGGCAGATGCCATATATATCGGCGGTCCGAAGTTTGGCGCGCGCGAGGATGCCGGTAATTCCATCAGGGATATTGAACAGTTGGTTTCGGAGGCTCAGATCTTTAGGGTAAAGGTCTATGTCGCCCTTAATACGATATTGTACGACAGTGAATTGGAAGAGGCCAGCCGTCAGATCAAAAATCTCTGGGAGGTTGGAGTGGATGCACTGATTATTCAGGACCTCGGAATTCTCGAGATGGATCTGCCACCCCTGCCACTTCATGCAAGTACTCAGCTCCACAATTACCTTCCTGAACAACTCCGGTTTTTGGAAGCAGTCCATTTCAAAAGGGCTGTACTGGCACGCGAATTAACGCTGGAGCAGATCCGGGAAATCCGCGGACAGACCTCTATCGAACTCGAAGCGTTTATTCATGGAGCACTCTGTGTCAGTTTTAGCGGACGTTGTTATCTGAGTCATGCTATCGGTGGAAGAAGTGCAAACCGCGGGGCATGTGCCCAACCCTGCCGCAAACGGTATACACTCTATGACGCTGACAAACAGATTATTTCAGCTGATCAGCATTTATTGTCGCTCAAAGATCTGAATCATTCCCATTCCATAAAGGAACTGGCTGAAGCAGGAGTGCAATCCCTGAAAATTGAAGGACGGCTAAAAGAGATCGATTATGTGAAAAACATAACCGCATTTTACCGCCAGAAGATAGACGCCTTTCTGGAGGAAAACTCTGAATTTCAGGCAGCTTCTGCAGGTAAGGTAGCTGCCGGTTTTGTGGCCAACCCAGTTAAATCATTCAACCGTGGTGCAACTGACTATTTTCTCCATGGCCGGTCAAAAGAGATTACCTCTTTTGAATCGCCAAAATTTTTGGGCGAAGATTTGGGTGTCGTAAATAAAGTGACTACGAACTGTTTCGAACTAAATACCGCTATTAAAATTGCCAATAATGACGGACTTGTGTTTATTTCCCCATCGGGTGAAAGTGTAGGAATCAAAGTGAATACCACTGAAGGGACAAGAATATTCCCCGACAGGATGAATGGCATTTATCCGGGGGCCAGAGTTTACCGAAACTATGACCACCTTTTTCAACAACAACTGAAGGCTGAACTTACAGTCCGAAAAATCAGGGTCTCTGTTGAACTTTCTGAGACTGATAACGGTTTTGAGCTGAAAGCTCAGGACGAAAGCGGGCTCGAGGTGCAATTGATCAGGGAACTTTCTAAGGATCCGGCCCGTGATCCGGTAAAATCGAAAGAGACGATCCATCATCAGCTCTCAAAAACAGGGGATTCAGTTTATGTGGTCACAACCATCAAAACCAACGGAGCTGAGAAATATTTTTTCCAGTCTTCAGTATTAAACGGCATGCGACGGGAGCTGCTTGACAAGATCACAGAAGGCAGAATGGTAAAAACGCCCTGTCGGGGGATTAACGAGCCGAACAGTTTTCCATACCCCTCAACCCATATCGGTTATGAAGGGAATATCAGCAACAGGCTTGCCTTGCAGTTTTTTCGGCGTCACGGGGTAGAGAATCCGGAAATGGCATTTGAGAAACTTTCGGATTATCGTGGTAAAACGGTGATGACCACCAGGCATTGTCTGAAATTTCAGCTCGGATTTTGCCCCAAATACGGCGGCGCCAAACCAGAGCACTTTAGTGAACCGTTTCTTCTGAATGACGGGAAAAACGAGTTAAAGCTCGATTTCGACTGTGCACAGTGTGTAATGAAGGTGATTTATTAGCTGCCGGCGGCAGGATACTGGCTTACTTTTAAAGTAGATTATTGCTTTGCGATGATCATTTACGTAGTTATTAGAACTCGCTGATATTGGGCGAGCGATCGTGCTGATAAGCAAACAACATTGGCTGTATATAAGGATAAATCAGGTGCAATTTTTATTTTGTTCAGCTAAAACCTGCCAGCCGCCAGTTGCCGGTTGCTTAAACAAATTGGAAGTACCATCAGTTATTGAAGAAATGAGCCTGAAACTGATCAAAATGATTGCCGAAGGTGAACATCAACGGCAGGATTTTAAATATTGCATCAATGATTCGCGCAAGATTGCACGATCGATGGTCGCATTCTCCAATGCTGACGGTGGCCGCTTATTGCTGGGAATCAGGGATAACGGGTCAGTAGCTGGCGTGAAATCTGACGAAGAGTATTACATGGCCGAAGCCGCCGCAAAATTGTACAGCAAACCACCCATTAATTTTCAGACCCAGCAGTGGCTCCTCGAAGGAAAGACAGTCCTCGAAATAGTGATCCCCAAAAGTACGGATATTCCCCATTTTGCCCAGAATGATCAGGGTAAGTGGCTGGTCTATATCCGTAAAGATGACCAAAATATCATTGCCCCCGGAATTTTGCTGAAGGTCTGGGAGCAACAGAAGAATCCCCGCGGAGTATTCATTCGTTTCACGGACGAAGAAAAAAGACTCCTTTTATTGCTGGAGTCGGATCAGCATCTCTCTATGAATCAATTTCTTCGAAAGGCTAAATTACCCCATTGGAAAGTGGAAAAGATACTGGTCAATTTGATTGTAATTGGCATTGTGGGGATGGAATTCAGCGAAGGTGGAACCCGATTTTTTCTCCGGGATGATTTTGAAGAGAAATTCAAGGATGCATTTTAGACACTTTCGGAAAAACCAAATCTAATTTCAAAGCCAGATAATCATGAAATTGAATTTTGCTATTACTTTGTTTTTATTCCTGGCATTCAATTACTTAATGGCTCAGCAAATTTCTCCGCGATTGAGTGTGGTTTCTTCTCCTTCAGGAAGTTTAGTCACCCGGATGCTCAAAACCGGGAAAACCGTTATTCCGAATGGCCGGTTTATAACCCCTTACGGGAAATCGATCGAAGTTGCACCCCATCCATACGGGTTGACCCTGAGCAAGGACGGAACCATAGCAGTAACAGCCAATTCGGGTACTTCCCCGCTTTCAATTTCAATCCTGAAAAACCTGAACACTTCCCACCCTGCAGTTTTACAGGTTCCACCTGGCGCATCGACAGATAGTGGAATCTTGGCATCAGTTTTTATGGGCGTTGCCATTTCACCGGACAACAGGATTGTCTATGTCTCAGGTGGGCAGGAAAACAAAATCTATTTATTTTCCATAGAATCGGGAGCTAAACTTGATTCGGTCGATTGTTCACGCTCTGAAACCGGCATAAAAACTCCCGACGGATATATCGGTGACCTGAAACTGAACAAGGATGGCCGGTATTTATATGCCATTGATCAGATGTTATTCCGGTTGCTGGTCATTGACACGGGGTCAAAAAAAGTTGTGGGAAGTGTCAGTACTGGCAGGTATCCTTTTGGAGTAATCCTTTCCCCCGACGGAAAGAAGGTTTATGTGACCAATGTGGGGATGTTCGAATACCGTAAGATCGGAAATCTCGAAGCCCGGAGTGATTATAAAAGGGCACTCGAATTCCCGCCTTTCGGCTTCGGTACCCCGGAGATGAAGAATGGGATGGTTATCGATTCACTCAACATCCCCGGTCTGGGAGACCCAAATGTCCCCGAATCATTTTCAGTCTGGTCTTATTCTCTGAACAATCCGGCAAAACCGGCAATACAGGTCAAAATAAAGACGGGAACGCTGGTCGGTCAAAAAATCGAAGGGATTCCCGCCGTTGGAGGATCAAGTCCTAATTCATTGGCAGTTACCGATCGGTATGTTTTTGTCAGTAACGGGACAAATGATAATATCTCGGTCATAGACATGATTCATGACACGATTGCTGCTGAAATCCCTCTTAAGCTCGCCCCCGCGGTAAAACAGTTCAGGGGGGTGATTCCATTCGGGCTTGCAGTTTCTCCCGATCGGAAAAGGCTATATGTGGCCGAATCGGGCGTAAATGCGATCGGAGTTGTTGATATTCCTTCATTAAAGGTTGTCGGACACATTCCCGCAGGATGGTTTCCGGCCAAACTCGATGTCACTCCGGATAGTAAATTGCTGATAGTAAGCAATGCCAAGGGATTTGGGAGCGGACCAAACGGCGGAAGGGATTTTGCGGAGGGAAAAGAAGGCAGTTATATCGGGAATCTGATGAAGGGAACAGTTTCGGTAATTCCCATACCAGATGACCAGCAATTGATTTCGCTAACCCAAAAAGTAATCGACAACAATTACCGTATTGAAGATTACAGCGTTGTCAAAAAACGCAGAGGGGATAATCCCGTTCCAATCTTTGGCGGAGAGAAAGAGACCCCGATCAAATACCTGGTTTTTATCTCAAAGGAAAACCGTACCTACGATGAAATATTCGGACAGCTTGAAAAAGGGAATGGTGATCCTTCACTTGCACGGTATGGTCATGATGTCACCTTTTCAAACAGGAAAAATAATCTGCGTGTGACAAAGGCCACGGTCATGCCTAATCACCTTAACCTGGCAAATCAGTTTGCCGTTTCAGATAATTTCTATGTCGATTCTGATGTTTCCGCTGACGGGCACCGGTGGCTTGCCGATACCTATCCGAACGAATGGGTGGAAACTACTACAGCAGCAAGTTATGGCGGTAACCGATATTATAAAGTCAGTTCAAAAGCTCCGGGGAGCCTGGCCATGAACGGTTCAGCGGGTGCCATTTATCCGGAGGACTACAATGAGGCTGGATCGATGTGGGAGCACCTGGAACGGAACAGGATTGAATTTTTCAACTTTGGATTTGGTGTGATGTTTGACCCTTCATTTTATGACCCGTCATTCAAATATACAGGGATCAGGCATTATGTCAATTACCCTGTTCCGTTGCCCATGTTCTCACGAACGTCAAAGACATATCCAACTTTTAACATGGCAATTCCTGACCAGTTCCGCATTCATCAGTTTATCAGGGAATTTGACGAAAAATGGATTAAAACCGGCACGAATATGCCGTCACTCATTACAGTGATCATACCCAACGATCATGGTGCGGATGAGCGTCCAGAGGCAGGGTTTCCTTTCCGGGAGAGCTATATGGCCGATAATGATCTGGCAGTAGGACGGATTGTGGAATACCTTTCGCATACCCCTTTCTGGAAGAATATGGCCATTGTAATTACGGAGGATGACGCGCAAAACGGAGTGGATCATATTGATGCCCACCGGAGTGTACTGATGGTTGTATCTCCTTATGTTAAAAGGAATTACGTTTCTTCACTCCATTACAGTTTTGGAAGCATTTTTAAGACCTTCTGGAATGTGCTTGGAGTCCCGTATCTGAATCAATATGATACCGCAGCCAACGATTTTGCCGATTTCTTCACTGCAAATCCTGATTTCACCCCTTACAATGCCGTATCTGTGGATACCCGGATTTTTAATCCTAAAAAAGCGCTGACTCCGCTTGATGAGAAATTCGACTGGAATGCAGTGAAAAATGGTCCACTGATGGATGACAAAAAGGAGATGATGGAGGATCAGAAGGAGAAAAAGGAGTACCGTATAGAAGATCAGAGGCAGAAATGAGATCAACCGTTTTCCGACTCATCTTTTCCTACCATTGAAAATGAGGCAGTAAAGTAACGTTGTCATAAATCAGGTACGGTATATTTCAGGCTGATAAAACATCCGATTGAAAGACTTATTACCCGGACTTAGGAGATATTCGGTTATATTTGCGGTGAATAATCCCGAAAATCCGGAGTAATATTGGGAGGATTACCAGTGTTTAAGAGGTTTATAAAATTATTTTGATCACACTATGGAGATTTTCCTGACCGTTGAAGCCTGGATTGCCTTGATGATGCTCACCTTTCTGGAGATTGTTCTGGGGGTGGACAATGTCATCTTCATATCCATCGTTACCAACCGGCTACCTGAGAATAATCAGCAATATGCCAGACGATTAGGCCTGAGTATTGCACTTGTTTTCCGGATAATCCTTTTGACCATTATCTCGTGGATGACCAAAAGCATGATCGAACCGCTATTTGCAGTTTTTGGTCTTGGATTCAGTATCCGGGAATTAATTCTGATGAGTGGAGGGCTGTTCCTATTGGCTAAAAGTACATCTGAGATCCATGCGAAGATGGAAAATCTTCATGAAACGGGTACCGCTGGCGGTAAATCAGAACTTTCAAAGGTGGTTATGCAGATCATCCTGCTCGATATTGTTTTTTCGTTCGATTCGATCCTGACGGCTGTAGGACTAACACGCCAACTCTCCATCATGATCCTGGCCGTGATTATCTCTCTCTTTATCATGATTTTCTTTGCCGATAAAATTGGCAAATTCATTGCCAGACACCCCACGATCGAAATTCTGGCACTCTCCTTTCTAATCCTGATTGGATTTATGCTGGTCCTGGAAGGGTTCCATATCGAGGTGCCGAAAGGATACGTCTACTTTGCGGTTTTCTTCTCGCTGTTGGTCGAGATGATCAATATGCGGATACAAAAGAAGCATCATCCCCTGGTTTTGCGCCCTGGCATCGAAGCCGGGATCATCGATCAAAAGAAAAAGGAAAAAGAAAAATCCTGAATTAAATCATCAGGCGCATTGAGCACCACACTTTCGGACTTGAATCTCAGTTTTTTGATAACCTCTTTCATATTCCAAACAAATAATAAAGCCTTAGCCTTTCATCCCAAAAAGAAAGTGAATAACAAACCAGACGCTGATGAAAGTGCCAATTCCTGTTTTACCATCGGTGAAAAGGACCTGAGAAAAAATCATCAACCTTCCGGTTAAATTCATCGAAGTGATCAATAAGGGTTCCATGACTTGAATTTGGTAAGATCCACAAATAAGCATTGGGGATATTCTCATAAATCGCCGCAGTATGTTCTATCCGGATAAGATCGTGATCCCCGCCTATTATCAGTGAAGGGCACCGAATTGAATGTAAGGCAGTCAACGGGATATTGGGTTGATACCAGTCAAGCAAAAACAATTTCCAGTCATTCCGATCGCGTGGTGTCTTTAACCGATGAGGATCTGTGGTATCAAAATGTTTTTTGTCATTTCTCCAAAGCGATGGTATGATGGCTGTAGAATCAGGCCACAGGTTTGCTCCCGTTGAAGCGAGTTTGATCACCTTTTCAGGATGTCGCATGGCCAGCAATAAGGCATTGATTCCACCGTCGCTCCAACCCAACACATAGGCAGAGTCGATATGCATGGCATTCAGGAGGGCTGCTTCATCATCGGCCATCATCTCAAAGCTCAGGGAATCCTGTGAATCAACGGATTTACCTTGTGCGCGGCTATCTATTGAAATTACACGGTACTTTTTGGCAAAGTAATCTATGTTGTTTTTAAACGCACTGATTGAGCCACCATTGCCATGAATCATCAACAGAGGCTGACCGTTTCCATAAACTTCGCAGTACATTTTAATCCCCCGGATATCAAAATACTGACCTGCAACCTCATTATTTCCGTAAGGGATGGCTTGCTGCTGACTAAAAGCACAACCGCCAACCGCCCATAAAACGAAGAAAATGGAAAGCAATCTATTCATAACCGGTGACTATAAACTGATTATTCGCCAGATAAGGTACCCACACAATTGAATGGTCAATTTATTACCATTATGCTATTACGCACTGATATTCAAAATTATGAATGAACACAGAAACCGAAAACGGTATGTATTACCACTAATCAAAGCAGATGGATCTGGTGAAAATGATAAAAAAGTGTTTAGGCTATTTTCTTTCCAGCTCCAGGTCCTGGTTTGAGACTAAATATTTCATCAATATGAACCAGTATGGCCGCTTTGGGTTTAGGCATGTTTGCTTTGGTGGCTGCTTCGGCAGCTTTCTCATAGACAGCTCCGCTGGTTAAAACCTCAGGGGTTCCCAGGAACCGAAAGCCATCAAGAATCTCGCGGTTGACAACTGCAACTGCTACCCTTGAACCATCCAGGATGTTCCGGAAAGTTGCACCACCAGTACCCTCATTAAAAATCAGGGTCTCATCATCAAAAACCCTGGTTGAACGTTTTGGGGCATTGTTGGGAACTCCTTCTGTACTTACTGTTGCCAGGAAACATTGCTGGGTCAAAATCATCTCCTTCATCTCTTGTGTAAGCTTTGCCATAGTGGTTGCTGTTTTAATGTTATAACTGAAATATTCATCATCGAATGCCATACACTTCCGGGAAGAGCGGCATTTTAACTATTCTGCCAAGATAGATTTTATGCCAAATAAAAAATTAATGCCTATTAAAATATCTCTAATTTGCCTGAAGTCTTTGGTCATATAACGCTGATTTCATGCTAGATGGCCGGCGGACTCCAGATTGTGCAGCCAATATAACGCTCGGGACCGGTTTTTTCATCCTGGAAATAATAAACCACCACCACTTTACCGTCAGGTCTTTGAACGATTCGCGGGTAACCCATATCTCTTCCCGAACCATCGCTCCGGAGAGTAAAGGCATTACTCCAGGATTGACCCTTATCGCTGCTCAATTTTGCACAAATACTAAACGGCTTTTTGCGGCTTCCATAGGCAAGACAAACTCTTCCGTCTTTCAATTTGATCATCGCGGGAGGATTGCCTTCGCCGGTATCTTCCACCGGATTTATCAAACGGGTCCATGTTTTACAGTTATCGGCTGAAAAATAGGCTGATATATGGGTATTCCTGCGAATGGTGACCAGTACCTCATTTTTGGATAAGCGGGCCGAAGCCGGCATTATGGCATACCCTTCCTTTGGTTCAGGACCTACCCAGGAAACGAAATTCCAACTCTTTCCACCATCTGTTGTTTTGACACACATCACCCTTCCTTCCTTATGGTCTGATTTGGCAACTGTAATAAAAAGGGTGCATTCTTTCTTCCCATCAATAATATAATCTGTTCGGGCAGCCGTTCCGAAAGTATTAAAATCGGGAAGTTTACCAGGTCTTTTCCAGCTGTGACCCCGGTTATAGGAATACCAGAAACGCGATTCTCCGCCATCCGGATTGGTCATACGTACCGTAAAAGCCAGATTGGGATTCTCGAAATTGATTCCTTTGCAAGGCACCACCTTCTCAAGTTTAACGTCTGTCCGTTCAATTCCATGATAGCTTCCATGATTTGGAACAAACAGATCTCCCCTCCCTGAGCTGCACGGATCTTCAATTTTCCAGGTTTCACCCCCATCAAGTGATCGCGCCAGAAGATGGAGCTCAGGTTTATTGCGGTCAATGTTATGCATTTTGGGACCAAGATCCTTGTAATATCCCTTTGCAAAACCCACTAAAATCTCATTCCCCCAATTCCATATTCCAAAATTCGCCGGCCATCCACCGAACATCCCTTTTTCGTAATAGACTTTTATATTTTTGATCTCCTTCTGGGCAGATCGGGACGAAAATGAAGGTAACGAAATGATATTTAGAAAGATAAAGAGAAATAAAACTAAATACTTATTCATTCTGCTGTAATTTGTTAGAATTTCTGAGCTGCGATTTCTGAATGAATGACAAGAAAAACTTGTAAAGCTTTATATCACGAACTCATTTATTTTTACTACTCAAAGATATTAATAAAGATTTAATTCGGCGAACAGAAATTCCAATTCGAATCATTCACATTTAACTCCTTCAAAATATGAATCTGAGAAGGCAAAATTATCCTTACTAATAAAAAGTTTATATATATGTTGCAACATATATTGTTATGACATATATTTGCATTGTAAATAAAGTTGTTTAATATTAAAAAATCTCAAATGACAAAAGAAATTTCAAAAACACGAAAAATCACCGCATGGGTGATTGCCGGCTTACTGGTCGCATTATTTTTATTCAGTGCTTCGGGCAAGTTCTTAAAACCTGAACAAATGGAGCAAATGCATCTGGCCAATTGGCGAATTATCATTGCCACTGGAGAAATTGTCTCGGCATTATTGTTCTTATTTCCGCGGACAAATATTTACGGAACCTTTCTTCTGAGCGCATATATGGGTGGAGCTATTATTATACATATGACCGGCGGAATGAGTATCGTTCTCCCATCCGTGGTGTTAATCCTGGTTTGGGTGGTTGGATATCTTCGCAATCCGGAACTTTGCAACAGTAAAAATGGATGAAAATTGAGGACGAGATTAAGGGGCATTTCAGGAATGATTACCATAAAGGGGTAATCAACCTGAATTATACAGTCAGGCAATTGGGTTATGCATTTTTGCAATCCTTGAAAAAACATGGATTGGCAGAACCGCAGTATAATATTTTAAGGGTTTTGCGTGGTTTTCGTTCAGAGGGACCCGTGTCTATCGGCTTTTTAAAGGATCGGATGCTCGACAAAAGCTCGGATGTAAGCCGCATCGTGGACAAATTACATACCAAGGGACTTTTGGAAAGAAAAGAGAATTCCGAAGACCGCAGGCAGAAGCAAATAGAAATTACTGCAAGAGGGCTGGATCTGTTGGCTCAAATGGACGACTGTGAGAAAAAGGTTGATTCACTGCTGAAGAATCTAACCCCTGAAGAGGTCCGGCAATTGAATGATTTACTGGATAAGATTCGGGAATGATGTCCCCATTCTTTTCCGTGGAAGACCTGTAAGAAACTAAAAAACCATACAGAATAAACGACTGCCTTAATTGTAGGAGCAGTTGTTTATTCTGTATCCATCCTCGTTTTTGGCCGTTGAAAATGGGATTGTTTAGCAATAATTTTTCTTATCTTTGGTACACCCATTTAATCTCATTTCGATGAAGAAGTTCATGATGCTGGTCATGGTTTCCGTGATCCTGTTTGCATTTAAAAATGACAAAAAAGCGTTTCAGCTATTTGATGCCAATGGAAAGGAGATCCATTATTCCGCTCTTCTGGAAGCTGCAAAAGAGGCAGATATCATTCTGTTTGGTGAACAGCATGACAATCCAATTGATCATTGGCTTGAACAGGAACTGACCAAAGATCTTTATTCGGACAAAAAGGAGAATCTGATCCTTAGTGCTGAGATGTTTGAGGCGGATGATCAGATTAAAGTTGAAGAATACCTTTCGGGTGCAGTTTCAGAAAAGACGCTTAAAGATGAAGCTAAACTTTGGACAAATTTCCCGAGCGATTATAAGCCATTACTGGATTTTGCCCGGAAGAACAAACTTCGCTTTGTTGCAGCAAATATTCCAAGACGTTATGCAAATATGGTATATACCAAAGGATTGGGGAAACTGGACAGTATTAATGAAGAAGCAAGAAAATGGATTGCCCCGCTACCGATCCAATATGATAGTACTCTTACTTGTTACAAAGATATATTCACACAGGCAAAAGGTCATGGAGGACAAAACCTGCCAAAGTCACAGGCCATAAAAGATGCAACCATGGCCTATTTTATTTTAAAGAACTTTTCTGCGGGTAAGCTGCTGATTCATTTCAATGGCTCATATCATAGCGACCGGCATCAGGGTATTGAATGGTATCTGAAGAAATCGAACCCATTGCTAAAGGTATTTACCATCAGTTCGACAGAACAGGATTCAGTCGATGATCTCGAAAAGGAGAATATCGGATTGGCCGATTGTATCATCTGTACTCCGGCCTCGATGAGCAAATCCTATCGTCCTTAGTTTCCGCTGTTATAATTCTGTCTGCCTCTGCCTGACTGCCCGCTGTTCGGGTTATTCGAATCAGTTCCGTTATTTAAGCCCGGATGCTTAGCTCCTCCCATCTTGATGGGTTTAGGCATTTTTTTAGATTTGAATATCGGGAAACGGTAATACACTCCGACCGAGAAATCAAATGGAGTTCCACCGGAGGTATTCCCAATTCCGGGGATAACATATGGTTTGATATGGGCATCTTTGGTAACGGCCAGGAGGAGTTTTGCCCGGAGGGACCAACCAAAAAAGAAATTGGGGAAGATTTCCCCTTTCATGCCAAATAAAAGCTCTGCCCAGTTGGCGCTCATCGAACGGCGCGGGAATGAAGTAATCGTGGAACCCCAGTAATTTGAATTGTAAATACTGTCCGTTTGCTGGTTAAACAACGAATAACCCAGGCGGGCTCCGATAAAGACAAAATCATGATCTTTAAGCGATTCGAATTTCCCAAGATTCATGTCAATTCCTACTCTGGCATAATTGCCACTGTTTTTATAATGAAAAATATCATGCTTGTCATTCATCGTTTGCATCCCGGTTTCAAAAGTTGGAAACAGGCTCCCCTTGTAGGGAATATCTCCCTGGATTTCCCACCCGGTAGTTTTTCCGCTTTGCATGCTGTTCAACAGAAAGCGCGACAGATCGAGCCCGACACGCGGACCTTCGTATCGCCACTCGTCACTCCTGGTTTGTGAAAAAACCGTAAGACTGCTAATGACGAGCAGAGCTAAAATAGATAGTAATATTTTGACCATTCGGTGCTAGCTGTATTGATGATGGATTGACCTTTGGATGGAAGATTTTCACGGAATCGATGCCCGATGTGTGGCGGCAACCCAGAAGAACATAGTCAGGTGCAAAACCGCAATATCTGGATACAAAAACCAGGCTCATGGTATGACGGATGAAAAGGGTGTCAGTTGTCCCGTTTGTCTTTATTACGAATCCGGTCGAATCGGCGGTTAACGAAAGGGGTAGATTATCGCTTTTTGTCAGGGCCGAAGATGAGTCGTTGACCAGGGTGTCGCCAAGATCGCTTCGATTTACACCATTGATCACCAAACTGTTAATTGTCTTAAACCCATCAATGGAAAAGGAAGTAACCATTAAAGTATCAACCGAATCGTAACATCGGTTTCCGTTATTACACGACCAGAGCATGAGAGCGAATAGCGAACCTACGATTACGAAATATCTCATTCAACGATTAATTTGATAATTTGCAAAGATAAAAAAATGGTGTTAATAAAATCTCCTAAAAAAGGGTTATAAACTTTTAGCATCTGTAGCCGTTATAGTTATTGATAAAGTTTACTTTTGAACAAAATATTGCCGGTTATGCGTCTTACATCATTTCTACTCTTTTTCGGTATTGCTTTACTTATCTACATCTCCTTCAATTATTTCATTTATACCAGGGGTTTACAGGCATTTTCAATTTCATCTTCATGGCGAACAACCTATATCGTTGTATTCTGGACGGTTGTTTCATGTTTTGTGGTTGGTGAGATTCTGGAACACACCCGTTCATCGCTCATCAGTGAATGGATATACCGGGTCGGGGCTTTCTGGCTTGCGTTTATGCTCTACTTTGCACTTACACTGCTCGTATTTGATGTGATCCGGCTGGCCAATCACTTTTTCCACTTCCTTCCTGAATTATCGCAGCTTTTCCGTTTCAGACTTGGTTTAGTGACCGTAGCCCTGGTTTCATGCCTCGTTGTGGCGGGGCATATTAATGCACTGAATACACAGATCAGAAAATTCTCCCTCACTATTCCCAGGAAAATTACCGGAAGTGCTTCAATGAGGATTGTGATGGCCTCCGATATCCATCTCGGGGCCTTAATCGGGGAAAACCGAGAAGCTAAATTAGTCCGGATTATCAATGCTCAAAAACCTGATTTAGTGTTACTTTGTGGTGATCTGGTTGATGGCGACATTGCTTCAGTGCTTCGAAAAAACCTCGGGAAACATTTGCAGGAGATCCAATCGTTGATGGGGGTCTATGCTATTCCCGGGAATCACGAATATATCGGAGGTATCCAAAAGACCTTGCCTTACCTTGAAAGTATAAATATCAAGGAATTGCGCGATAAGGTAGTGGTTTTACCCAACGGAGTGCAGGTTATCGGGCGTGATGACCGTGACAACCGCCAGATGGGTGAGGAAAACAGAAGGAAGACATTGAAAGAATTAATGGTTGGTTTGGATAAAACCTTTCCGGTGATCGTAATGAATCATCAGCCATTCAATCTGGAGGAGGCTGTAGATGAAGGCGTAGATTTACAGCTCTCAGGACATACCCACCATGGCCAGCTCTGGCCACTAAACTATATTACCAAAGCTGTCTTCGAATTAAGCTGGGGTTATCTCAAGAAGGGGAACACCAATTTTTATGTTTCATCCGGTTTTGGTTCCTGGGGACCACCTGTCAGGCTGGGAAATACTCCTGAAGTGGTTGTTTTCGACCTTAAATTTGAAGGTAAGTCACTTTAAATAGTTCCACGGATGAGTTCAAAGCGTCTGGTCTGTTTGTGCAATCACGTTACAGCAGATGAAATCATCAAGGTTTTACGTGCTGGTGCCCTGAGTACTACGGATATTCAGAAATTTACCCAGGCCGGTACCGGATGCACCCGTTGCGTCAGGGAGATTGATAATCTCGTTGAAAAATATTTTGCCGGCAAGAAAAAGAATCCACAGCTAAGGATTGAGTTTGAATATAAAAATCTCCCAAAGTAATTTCAGAGACATTTCAATCGGGCTCTCTTTTTTGTATCTTTAAGTAAACAAAACGAAGCTAAGATGTGTGGCAGATATATTCTTGTACAGAAGGCAGAGGTTCTGGAAAAACGTTTCGGGGTGATCGTTCCTGAAACCATCATTCTTACACCCTCTTACAACATTGCTCCCGGGAAATTTGCCCCGGTTATAACCAATGACCACCCCCATGAAATCCAATTATTCCGGTTTGGAATGACTCCATCCTGGATGAGTAAACCTACCCTGCTTATCAACGCCCGTTCCGAAGGAGATCACAACTCCGACAATAACCCTGCCTATACAGGCTCAAAAGGGATCATAACCAAACCTGCATTCAGGAAGCCAATCCGAAGTCAAAGATGCCTGATTCCGGCCGATGCATTTATTGAAGGGCCTGAAAAGGAAAAACTGGACAGACCATTCGTGGTCTACCTGCGAAACCAGGTTCGCCCCTTTGCCTTCGCCGGAATTTGGGACTGCTGGAAAAATCCGGAAACCAGTGAATTAATTTATTCCTTTGCTATAATCACGACCGTGGCCAACGAGGTGACCCAAAAGATTCAGCACCACAGGTCCCCGGTGATCCTGCACATGGAGGATGAAAAAAAATGGCTGTCAAATACTTTGCCACTGTCAGATCTGACGCAACTTTTAGTCCCTTATCCGGGTGAATGGATGAATGCCTATCCGATAGCGCCAACCATTAAAAATCCGCGGGCCGATGACCCTGGGCTGATTCATCCTGCAGGACAACGGATTATGCCGGAGACCATCATCAGAAGCACAAAGGAGGTCCGGATTACAGGGATGGGTAGCAATAAGGATTTCGGATTTGATGATCAAAAGCCAATGGGGAATTAGAATAGAATTCACTATAGATAATTTATATGAGAAATCTCAAAAACCTAATACATTTATTATTATTTCTTATGCCTTTTTTTGGATCAGGTGCTGTATATCAACCTAATAAACTGACTAATTCAACGGACACAATAGATGTTGCAGGTTTCGGGATCAGCCCAAATACCTTTGAGAACTCAAGCTTCAAACTCAGGAAAGCAATTGAGACCTGCAGGAAAAAGGAGGATTTAATCCTGAAACTGCCGGAAGGTCGTATCGATTTATGGCCGGAAGGCTCCCAAAAGCGCGAATTGTTTATCTCGAATGATACCGAAGCGGATACACTTTCAAAGATCAGGAATATTGGAATTTTAATTGAAGGAATTAAAAACCTCACCATTGAAGGGAAGAATACCCTGATCATGCTCCATGGCAAGATGATCTCCTTCGCCATTCTGAACAGCGAAAATATTGGGATTAAAGGAATCCGGTTCGATTATGAACGGCCAACCATATCGGAGCTCACCATCAAATCAGCAACAAAACAGACCATTGAAACAGAAATCCATCCGGACTCAAAGTACCTGATCAATGACGGAAAAATTAATTTCTACGGTGAAGGGTGGAAAAGTAATTCTTTCCACACCATCCTTTTCGAACCGGATAAAGTCCGGATGAAATACAGCTCATTCAAACCTTTTCTTGAAAGCCGGGCGGTAAAAACTGGACCCCAATCCATAACGTTCACCGGAGATTTTTCAAAATCGGAGTTTCATTCCGGAGATGTCCTGACTATCCGCGATCCTTACCGCGATAATTGCGGCGGGTTCATAAACCTGAGCAGGAATGTCCGGCTCGAAGACGTAAAAATGTACTTTATGCACGGACTTGGGATCGTTTCCCAGTTTTCTGAAAACCTGTCATTCCTTATGGTCGATGCTGCACCCCGGAAAAACTCAGGAAGAATCATCGCCTCATTCGCCGATTGTTTCCATTTTTCGGGATGCAGGGGTACCATCCTGATCGACAGCTGTCTGACCTCGGGATCGCATGATGATCCGGTCAATGTCCATGGAACCCATCTGGAAATAGTGACCAAAAAAGCAAACAATAAGCTGATCGTCCGGTTCATGCATCACCAGACTTACGGATTTCCGGCCTTCTTTGCCGGTGACAGCATTGAATTTGTCAATCCCCAAACACTGCTGCCTGTGGGTTTTGCAAAACTCAAAAAGGCAACGCTGGTCAATCAACGGGAAATGGAACTTGAACCCGATGGGAAGATTCCTGAAAATGTTTCAACCGGAGACTGTATAGAGAACATCACCTGGACACCGGAAGTGATTATTCGCAACTGCCGTTTCGAACGGACCAACACCCGCGGGTTGCTCTTAACTACCCGCAGAAAGATCCTGATTGAGCACAATACATTCTACCACACCGGAATGCATGCAATCCTCATTGCCAATGATGCTTCCGACTGGTTTGAATCGGGCGCGGTTCAGGACTTAACAATCCGGAATAACCTGTTTGAAGGTTGCGGTTATAATTCGGCACCTGAAGGATATGCGATTGCTATTAATCCCGAAAACCATGAATTGGTTCCAGGCAAAATGGTCCACCGGAACATCCGGATTGAAAACAACATTTTTAAAGTGGAAGATTCACCTGTGCTGACTGCAAGGAGTGTGGAAAATTTGTGCTTTAAAAACAATCAGATCCTATTCACAGGAACTCAGCCTGCGGATGGCCATCCTCCCGGATTTAAACTTACCGCCTGCAAAAAGGTGGAAATCAGCGGAAATAATATATCCGGCATTGAAAGTCTTTCCGTTTATCCCGGTCTGATGTCCCCGAAAGAGCTTAAAACAGATCTCCCAATAATTAAAATCCTTGAACCCGCAAAAAACAGAATTAAATGAGAGCAGTTTATTTCGTTCTTTTTATGGTCATTACCTTTGCATGCCTTGGAAATAGTCCAATAAAACCGGTGTATTCGGTTCCAAAATCAATGTGGCCTGAATCGTTCGGGAATCACAGGGCCGTGCTGGAAATATCCGGGGCGACAGATATTGTCGGTCTGGACCTCGTTTGGCGCAGGCATGGTACGGGAACAGCCAAAAAGAGGTTTCTGATCGTGTCGGCTGAGACTGGGGATACCATTCCAAATATTTATCGTCTGGAGGTGAATAACGAACGGTGCCGCATTCTTTTTGGTCCGGTGATCAAACCGGGAACTTATTATTTTTACTACATGCCCTACGAGGTTCAGAAGAATTATGGAAATTACAGTAAAGATTACCTTAAACCTGAAGATGCCCCGTCATTGGAATGGAAGAATAAGAATCAGGTAGGAACGGGATCAAAGGTGACCAGCTTCCCTCAGCTGAACGTGATTGGAATCCAGTCACGTTCAGCTTTCGACAGTTTCTACCCGATGGAGGTAGTTCCAACAGTTCCTGAAAAAAAGGCGTTCCTCGCAAAATTCAAATCCGATTACCTCGTTTTTCCCGAAGACCGCGCTTTCCCGATCCGGATGAAGGATGAGATCCCCTTGAGATGGGTTGAAAAAGGTCCTTCAGGGAACTTCCATGGGGAAGCCTGCAAAAACGAATATTATGCTTTTCAAATCGGTGTTTTTGCCTCGAAGAAGGAGCTGAAGAATGTTAAAGTGGAATTTTCGTCACTTGCCGGACCCGGTTTCAAAATCCCCGTTTCGGCGCTTACCTGCTTCAATACCGGTGGCATCGGGCCTTACGGAGAACCTTTTGAAAAAAGGATCGATATGGAACAGGGTGACGTGCAGCCGCTTTGGATTGGAATAGACATTCCTGAAGAGATTCCGGCAGGGATTTACAGTGGCATCATCAAAATAGTTGCGGAAAACAGTGTTTCGCAATCGGTTGCAGTCAACCTGAAAATCAGCGAAAAAGTCCTGTCAGACCGAGGAGACAGCGAACCCTGGAGGCACACCCGGCTGAGGTGGCTCAATTCAACCCGGGGAGTCGATGACCAGCCAACCCGACCGTATGATCCGATTGAGTTTCTGGGCAATTCCACTTACCGGCTCACCGACAAAATACTGAAGATGGACAAGGGAGGTATGCCAGGTTCAATCCGGATTTCAGGGACCGAACTTTTAACCAGTCCACTCTCCTTTGAAGTTGAAACCAAAAACGGGAAGGAAGAATTTACCTTGCCTCAGGATGTCAAATTGTTGAAAAACCAACCCGGGGCCATGTCCGGCGGCTGGAACAGTACCTCGGCTAACTTCCGGATTTCGGGGGTTGGTGTGATTGAATCGGATGGATACATCAACTATAAAATCCACCTGGAGGCGCTGAATGATGTCAGCATTACCGATATCAGGCTTGAAATACCTGTCAGAAATGAAGTGGCCGAATATATGATGGGTATGGGGTTGCCTGGCACGACCGTTCCGCAAAGTCTTGACTCAAAATGGTTGGGGCCTCATGATAGTTTTTGGATTGGGAATACCCATGCCGGAATCTGGTGCGAACTCAGGGGCGGAACCTACCATGGTCCTTTGTTGAATCTCTATCATCCTGCTCCGCCTGAATCGTGGTATAATCGCGATAATGGCGGTTTCCGGATTGAAAAAAGTGCTGTTCAGACTAAAGCGGTCGTTTATAGCGGCAAGCGGGAACTAAAAGCTGGTGAAAACGTTGATTTCGAGTGGTCACTGTTAATGACTCCGGTGAAAAAGATCAATACCCAAAGCCAGTTTACCGACCGGTATTATCACAACGGGGGCAACCCTATGCCTACTGATGATGACCTCGCGTGCGGTGTAAAAGTGGTCAACCTACACCATGCCAATAATTTCAATCCTCATATCAACTACCCCTTCATTGCGGTCGATTCGATGAAATGGTTTGTAAAACAGCTTCATGCAAAGGGAAAGAAGGTGAAAATCTATTATACCATCCGCGAGCTGACCAATTATACCCCTGAAATCTGGGCTCTCCGAAGTCTCGGAAACGAAATCCTGGGTGAGGGGAAGGGTGGCGGCTACCCCTGGCTGCGCGAACACCTTATCGACGGCTACCGACCGCAGTGGTACCAGTACTTCCCCGGTAAAAGCGCCGATGCCTCCATTGTAAACGCCCCGGGCGATTCGCGCTGGTACAATTATTACATCGAAGGGCTGGCATGGCTTGTCCGGAATGTCGATATTGACGGACTTTACCTCGATGATGTCTCCTATGACCGCAGAACGGTAAAACGGATCCGGAAAGTTCTCGATCATGAAAAGCCGGGCTGCCTGCTTGATTTGCATTCAAATACCGGTTTCTCGATTGGTCCGGCCAATCAATATGCAGAATATTTCCCTTACCTCGATAAGCTATGGTTTGGAGAGAGTTTCCAATACGATCAGATGCCCCCTGAAAACTGGCTCGTTGAGGTTTCAGGTATCCCATTCGGATTGATGGGTGACATGCTCCAGGGGGGCGGGAACCGATGGCGGGGAATGGTTTACGGCATGACTGTCCGCCATCCCTGGACTACGGAAGGTTTGAAATGCGACCCGCGTCCGGTCTGGAAAATATGGGATGAATTCGGCATTGAATCTTCCACGATGAAAGGATATTGGGAAAAGGATTGTCCGGTAACAACCACTCAAACAGGAATTCACGCTACAGTATATCAAAAAAGGGATTCTTCCTTAATTTCGGTAGCGAGCTGGAATGATAAACCGGTGAGGTTTTTATTCCAATTTGACTGGACGGCCCTAAGAATCGACCCGTCAAAAGCGATTCTTGTGGCACCTGAAATAAAGGATTTTCAAAATTACACAATCTTTCATCCGGGTGATTCAATCCTTGTTGAGCCTAAAAAAGGATGGTTGTTGTATCTTCGTGCTAAATTCAAATAAATCCATGACTAATGAAAAAACTAATGATCTGTTTAACGGCTGTTTTTTGCTTTGTAGGATTCAATCCGTTATATGCCCAGACTGCCCAAATTACTGAAAAGCAGGTCTCCTTGGTGACCTATCCGTTTTCGGATCCGGATCCTGTTCCTAACCCCGGAAAATTTTATCCCTATTCCCGCTTTGAGGGATATTCCGATAAAGGCTCTATAGAAACCTGGAAGATGGTGGAACTCGAAAATGACTATATCAAACTTTGGGTGACCCCTGAGATTGGGGGAAAAATCTGGGGTGCCGTTGAAAAAGTGACGGGGAAAGAGTTCATTTACTATAACCATGCAGTGAAATTTCGCGATGTAGCCATGCGAGGACCCTGGACTTCAGGTGGAATCGAATTTAATTTCGGAGTTATTGGTCATGCTCCAACCACTTCATCACCTGTCGATTACCTCATTCGTAAAAATGAAAACGGCAGTGTAAGCTGTTTTGTCGGTGCTATCGATCTTCCCTCCCGGACCCGTTGGAGCGTAGAGATTAATCTTCCTCAGGATAAGGCCTATTTCACGACCCGCTCTTTATGGGACAATCCCACTGAGCTTGAACAGTCCTATTACAACTGGATGAATCTGGGTGTTAAAACAGCCGGAAACCTTGAATATTCATTCCCCGGGAATTATTATCTCGGGCACGATGGGAAACATCACCCCTGGCCGATCGATGAGCAGGGGCGAAAGATCAGTTTTTATGAGAATAATAATTTCGGAGAATACAAATCATACCATGTATTTGGGGAGGCAACAGGATTCTACGGGGCATACTGGCACATGGACGATTTTGGCTTTGTCCATTATGCGGATTTTAACCAGAAACCGGGGAAGAAAGTTTGGATCTGGGGATTGTCAGACCAGGGGATGATATGGAAAGACCTCCTTACCGATAAAGATGGGCAATACACCGAGATACAATCCGGAAGACTCTTCAACCAGGCGGCCGGTGAGAGCAGTCAGACACCTTTTAAAAACAGGGGATTCGCACCAGGATCAACTGATCAGTGGACCGAATACTGGTTCCCTGTCAAAGGGACAAAAGGTTTGAAATACGCACAGCCAGAAGGATCTGTAAATCTTCAGAAAGAAGGAGATCTGATTACTCTGGGATTTTGTCCCAATCAAAAAACAGATGGAAAACTGGAGGTCAGAAATGGTGCTTCTTCTGTTTTTATAAAAGAGATTCATTCCGGTCCAATGCAGGTTACCAACGAATCATTTAAATATGAAGGAGACTATAATTCACTTACTGTCTGGTTGGAGAACAAACTGCTTTACGCGGCAAACCGCGAAAAGTACCTGCTTAAGCGTCCGGTTGAATCTCCGGCCGGATTTAACTGGGAGACTGCCTATGGCCATTATCTGAAGGGAAAAGAACTGGAACGCCAGCGCGTTTATTCTTCTGCCGGGGACGAATACCTTAAATCGTTATCTGTCGAGTCCGGTTTTGTTCCTGCCTTAACCGGAATGGCCAACCTCTCTTACCGTAAAACCGACTATACTGCTGCTTTTGATTATTCCGGAAGAGCCCTTTCTGTCGATACTTACGACGCCGATGCCAATATGAGCTATGGCCTGGCCGGATTGGCTTTGGGAGATACCACTTCTGCTGTTGATGGTTTTTCGATGGCCTCAGCCTCTGTTTCCCAGCGGAGTGCCGCATATAACGGTCTTTCATCCGTTTATCTCAGTGAAGGAAACTACACAAAATCATTTGAGTATGCTGCAAAAAGTCTGGAATTTAATCAATTGGGCTCAGATGCAGTTCAACTGAAGATTCTCTCTCTGAGAAAATTGGGAATGATCGAAAAATCTGAAGCTGAGCTTGCACAATTGGAACTGAGAGATCCTTTGAACCATCTTATCCGTTTTGAACGGTATCTGAGCAATCCTTCAACTGAAAACGCCACTAATGCTCAGAATCATATCACGGGTGAGATGCCTCATGAAACATTCCTGGAATATAGTCTTTGGTACTTCCGCAACGGTCAGTATACCGATGCTTTGAAAATTCTGGAATTAGCCCCTCAGGATCAGCCAATTGTTCTGTTATGGGAAGGCTACCTCAACCATCTTGAGGGGAAGGAGCAACCTGCTCTTGGTTTATTAAACAAAGCTCTTGGTTGCAGTCCTAAACTTGTATTTCCATTCCGCAGAGAAACCCTGAAACCCTTGACATGGGCCGGGAATTTGTCGGATGACTGGAAAATCGATTATTATACCGGACTGATCTATCTGAATGCCGGGGCCGAAGAAAAAACCACCAGCCTGTGGAGCAAATGCGGTGATAAACCAGATTTTTATCCTTTTTACATCGCACGTTCAAGACTTGCATCTCAGGAAAGCAAGCAGGCCTCATCTGACATAGAGAAGGGGCTCGCACTTGCAGGAAATGATTGGAGAGCAGGGTTAATCGCTTCCAGATTTTACCAGGAAAGAGGGAATACCCGGAAATCTGAAGATCTCTCCCGGATCTTTTACGCAAAAAACCCGCAAAACTATGATCTCGGGTTGTACTACGCCAAAATGCTGGAGCTGAATAAAAAATACCCTGAATGTATAGCTCTTCTTCAAAATATAAAAGTATTGCCCAATGAAGGGGCAACCGCAAGCCGGGAGACCTGGCGGGATGCCAATATTGGCAATGCTCTTGATCTGATGAAGAATGGGAAATACCAAAAGGCGCTTCAGAGTATCCAAAAGTCCAGGGAATGGCCTAAAAATCTGGGTGTTGGAAGACCCTATGACGCAGATGAGCGCCTTCAAGACTTTATTGCCATGCAATGTTTTAAAAATCTGAATGATAATCATTCGCAGGCTGAACTGCAGCTTCGGATCACCGACAAGAATATCCGGCAAAACTTCTCATCCGAAGCGAATGATTTTCTTACGGCCCTGGTATTGAAGGACTCGGGAAATAATCAGGAAGGAGACCGGATAATGAAGGAATTGAATGTTAAGAATCAATCTTCCAGGAGTATACAATGGTACACTTCTGTTTATTCAGGATTAAAGGAACAGGCGGAGGCCCTCTTCAAAGAACTTGGTCAAAAAGACCAGACAACCCTTTTCATGGGACGGATCGTTGATGAAATTCTGCAAAATAAACCGAAACACTAAAAGAATGAAGCTTTTATATTCTTTCTTTTCCCTGGTCCTGATCCTGGGAATTCAAATTCCTGCAAAAGCTGATCCAAAACTTTCAAAACACGACCTTCAGTTCTCCCGGCTCGCCGGCTCCTGGGACGAAGGGATTCCTTTGGGAAACGGGATGCTCGGCGCCCTGGTTTGGCAAAAAGAGGATCACCTTCGCCTTTCCCTGGATCGTGCAGATTTGTGGGACTTGCGCCCCATGGAAAACTTCACGAAAACAGAATTCAATTTCAAATGGGTACAACAACAGGTCCTGGATAACAATTACAAAGTGGTTCAGAACCTGTTTGATGCCCCCTATGACCAGCTGCCCGCTCCCTCTAAAATCCCGGGTGCCGCAATCGAATTTGATACGAAAAGCCTGGGTGAAGTAACCTTGGTTCATTTGACCCTGAAGAATGCGGTTTGTGAAACGAAATGGGAAAATGGGGCAACTCTTCAGACTTTTGTTCATGCTACCCAACCATGCGGGTGGTTTAGGTTTGAACACGTTTCAAAGACCTTTGTTCCAGTACTGATTCCGCCACAATACCATAGGGCAGAATCCGGCAACACCAATGATCCTGTAGCAGGTCAGGATCTGCAACGACTCGGATATGAGCAGGGCACTGTGGTTGAGACGCCCAATAAATTAGTCTACAAGCAAAAAGGGTGGAACGGATTTGAATATGAAGTGGCCGTTTCCTGGAAATATTCAGGGAATACCCTTACCGGAGTGTGGGCGATCACCTCCTCCTTTTCAGAGAAGAAGGGAGACAAGAGTGCTTCGGACCTTGTATCAGAACAATTGAAGAATACGAAATTTGATATCGCCTGGGATACCCATTATGCCTGGTGGAGAACATATTGGGCAAAATCTGTTATCACCATTCCAGACACAATCCTCGAAAAACAATGGTACCTTGAACAGTACAAGTTTGGATCGGCCTCCAGGGCCGATGCTCCGCCAATCTCGCTTCAGGCAGTCTGGACTGCAGATAACGGGAAATTACCTCCCTGGAAAGGGGACTTTCACCACGACTTAAATACCCAGCTAAGTTACTGGCCAGCCTATTCAGCCAACCATCTTGACCTTGAAGAGGGATATCTGAACTGGCTCTGGAGATACAGGAAGTCTTTTAAAAAATATACCAAAACCTACTTCGGAACTTCCGGGATGAATGTCCCCGGAGTAACCACCCTCGAGGGAGAACCGATGGGCGGATGGATTCAGTATTCATTCGGTCCGACTGTCGGGTGCTGGCTTGCCCAACATTTTTACCTGCACTGGATCTATTCGAAAGATGAGAAATTTCTGAAAGATAAGGCTTACCCCTGGATCAGCGATGTTGCCACATACCTGGATGAGATCTCGGTTAAAGATGTAAATGGTCTGCGTAAATTGCCGATCAGCTCGAGTCCTGAGATCAATGATAATTCCATCAAGGCATGGTTTCCTCAAACCACCAATTTCGACCTTGCATTTATCCGATGGACTTTTGAAAAAGCAGCAGAACTTGCTGATGAATTGGGGAAAAAGGAAGAAGCTGCAAAATGGAAATCGATCTTATCACAATGGCCTCCATTTGCTCTGGATGAACAAGGGGGAATGGTTTTTGCACCGGGTCATCCTTATGTTGAATCACACCGCCATTTTTCACACCTTGTAGGTTGGCATCCGCTTGGAGTAATTGACTGGTCAAAAGGTGAGAAAGACCGGGAAATCATCAAATCAACACTGATTAACCTGGAGAAGAGAGGGCCGGACTGGTGGTGCGGCTACTCCTGGAGCTGGCTTGGGAACCTTTATGCCCGTGCCTTTATGGGTGATAAGGCCGCTGAATCGCTTCGGATTTTTTCGGAAAATTTCTGCCTCCCCAACAGCTTCCATGTAAATGGTGAACAGCATGATAAAGGATTTTCAAAGATGAAATACCGTCCTTTTACACTTGAGGGAAACTTCGCATTTGCCGCTGGTGTCCAGGAGATGCTGATCCAAAGCCATACGGGAATCATTCAGATTTTCCCGGCAATCCCAGCTGACTGGAAAGATTTATCCTTTTCCACCCTGCGTGCTGCCGGCGCTTTTCTGGTTTCGGCTGAACAAAAGAATGGGAAGGTGATCAGGATTGAAATTGTTTCTGAAAAAGGGGGAGTCTGCAAACTTAAGAATCCGTTCGGAACTGACTCCAGCCACGCGAAATATAGCTGGAACGGGTCGCTTAAATCCGAAAATGATATTCTTATGATAGAATTCCCGAAGAACGGAAAAGTTGAACTAACTTTGTAAAATGGAAAAGAGATAATGCTTTTTAGATGGAGAAGTTTTACCCAAGAAGACAAATTCATTGACATTCTTGACTGTTTAAAAATACCTGAATATTTTCCATCTATCAATAAATAAATGGGGCAATGCAAGCTATCTTTCCATTGAAAATTTAAAATCCTTTACCAGATGTCCATCAAAAAAATAATAATCCTGTGCGCAGTAATTATTCTGCTCTCCGGGCTGGCCAATGCCCGGTCGAAACAACCGATGCGGTTATGGTTTAATAAGCCGGCAAATGCCTCTTTGGCAGATAACAAGAATGGCTGGATAAACAATGAAGAGTGGCTTAAAGCCTTGCCAATTGGGAATGGTTTTTTAGGTGCCATGATCTTTGGGGATGTTAATAAAGAACGGATTCAGCTGAACGAAAAAAGTCTGTGGTCAGGCAGTCACGATGATAGTGATAACCCGAATGCTTATCTGTCATTGAACGGAATCAGGCAATTGCTGTGGGCCGGGAAATACAAGGAGGCAACTGAACTGACCAATAAGAGTCAGGTTTGCCAGGGAGCAGGTTCCGGATATGGCAACGGATCAGGAGCTCCTTTTGGCTGTTTCCAAACCTTGGGCGATCTGTGGATTGATTTTGGGAAAAGTGATCCATTTCAAGCATACCATCGTGAACTCGATATGAATAATGGGGTCATTCAGGTGTCCTATCTGCAGAATGACATTCAGTTTAAACGGGAGATTTTTACCAGTTTTCCTGACAGGGCCCTTGTAATTCGACTCTCCGCAAACAAAAAGGGTGCGTTAAGTTTCAAATCGACCCTCAACCGTCCCGAGCGATTTAAAACCCATTCGGAAAATGGTCAGCTTATGATGACCGGTACGTTGAATAACGGGAAAGGGGGAAATGGGATGAACTATGTCGCCCGGTTAAAAGCAATTGCAACAGGAGGGGTGGTGACCTATTCGAATGATACAGTAGCGGTTAAAAATGCCGATGAAGTAATTCTTTTTCTGACCGCAGCGACGAATTACAAACCCGAATATCCAAATTATCAGGGTAATGATCCGATAAAAACGTCACTTGAACAACTTACAAAAGCCTCTTCGAAAACCTATACTTCCTTATTAAACAGGCATACCCATGACTTCTCGGCTCTATTTGGAAAGGTAAACCTGCAACTTTCAGCCAATGATCCGGACACTATTCCAACCGATATTCGTCTGAAAAACCAGAAGAATAAATCGGATGACTTTCATTTACAGGAGGTTTACTTCCAGTATGGGAGATATCTTCTTATTTCATCTTCCAGAGAAGGTTCTCTGCCTGCCAATCTGCAGGGAATTTGGGCCAATGAAATTCAAACACCATGGAATGGGGATTACCACACTGACATCAATGTGCAGATGAACTATTGGCCGGCCGATGTTACGAATCTTTCGGAATGTTATCAGCCACTCACAGACCTGGTTGAATCGCTCGTAAAACCCGGGGGGAAAACTGCAGCTCTCCAATATAAAGCCAGTGGATGGTGCGTTCATCCAATAACCAATGTATGGGGTTATACCGCTCCGGGAGAACAGGCCAGTTGGGGAATGCACCTGGGTGCGGGAGGATGGCTCTGTGAACATTTATGGGATCATTACACCTTTACGATGGACCGGAAATACCTGGAACGGGTTTATCCCATCATGTTAAATGCATCTCAATTTTATCTCGACTGGTTGGTGAAAGACCCCAAAACAGGCAAGCTTGTTTCCGGTCCTGCCGCCTCGCCTGAGAATGCATTTTTTGCACCTGATGGATCAGTTTGTCAGATTAGTATGGGGCCATCCCATGACCAGGAGGTTATTTATGAACTGTTTACCAATATATTGAAAGCATCTGTGATACTGAAGGATACAACCCCTTCACTGGAAAAAATCCGGAACGCTCTAAAAGACCTTGCCATGCCTCAAATCGGATCGGATGGTCGTCTGATGGAATGGGCTCAGGAGTATCCCGAACAGGAGCCGGGTCACAGACACATGTCTCATCTGTACGGATTATATCCCGCTTCAATTTACACCCTCAAAGGAACTCCGGAACTGGCTAATGCAGTGCGTAAAAGTCTGGAATACCGCCTTGCCAATGGTGGCGGAGGAACAGGGTGGAGCCGTGCATGGCTGATTAGTCTCTTTGCCAGACTTGATGAGGGAGACCAGGCATACAAGCATCTGACAACTCTGATTTCAGGATCAACGCTTTCAAACCTATTCGACAGTTGTCCCCCCTTCCAGATCGACGGAAACTTCGGCGCTACAGCAGGTATCAGTGAAATGTTATTACAAAGTCAAAATGGTTATATCGAACTATTACCGGCTCTTCCTTCCGTCTGGAAAAACGGTGAAGTTAAAGGGCTTGTGGCCCGCGGCGGATTCGTTATAGATATCAAATGGGAAAATAACCAATTGGTTTCTGCAAGGATCTATTCCCGGAATGGAGGTGCCTGTTCTGTCAGATATAAGGAGAAGAACATTGCGATCTCCAATTTAAAAGCAGGAAAGGAATACAATCTGGATCCTCAGCTTAACCAGGATTAGTTTTTTTAATTCAATGAATAAAGGATCGGGCTGTCGCCGGTAAGCAACGCGGCAAAATGGGGTATTATTGCATCACTGTAACTTAATTCCCATTATCTCTGCAGCTTAAATTCCAGATAATCATAATTCATATTCCCGTTCTCAACTGTTTTCAGGGTCATAACCTGCTTCCCTTTGTTCAGTCTTATGCTTCCGACCGAATCAAGCTTGTTCCAGTGGTGCCACTGACGCCAGGCAATCGGGTCTGCATCCTTGTGCGTTGATCGGATTGGCATAATTCCGGTGGAGGTGTTATGATTGGTAACAATCTCAATGCCACCTCTGCCATTGCAGGTGTACATGATCCCAATTGTATACATCCCTGCTTCCTGCACATCCACGGTATAATTAATCCATTCCCCGGGAACTGTCCAGCCAACATACAATTGTTTCATCCGGGGCATTACGTCATTAAAGGGGTTGTCATCAACTCCGCCGCTTTTGGTGTACGATAGGTCAACACCCTCGTGCATCCTGAATTCATTGTAAAAATCCCCGTTAGCCGGGTTTAGTTTTCCGCTGCCGTTGTTGATCGAATCAGTGTCATGGTAGGCGATTCCTTCCCCACCCATGTCATACCATTCGCACTGCACCTTTCCCGGAATGATCTGGGGGATATTATTCCAGGCAATTCCCTGGTAATCCTGATAAACCGTAAAACCCGTCAAAACCAGAATCAACGTGGAGGATAACCAGAATGTCTTTCCCATGAATCCTTATTTAAGTATGTTTGCAAACAAACCACCCTCTTCAGCGTACCGGAGAGAACTGAACAATAATCTGTCAAAGATGAAAAAAATTATCCTCTTGTGCTGTGTTTTAACTGCCTTTGTTTCCCGAGAATTAAGTGCTCAGACCTTCACGCAAAAACCTCTCGTGACAGGTGAATGGATTACAGATTGGCTTCTTTGCGGCCCGTTTGATCTCGTGAAGAACGACGATGTATATGCCCATTGTACCGGTTTTGAAACTGACTATCTGACCAAATACGGAGGCGAACAGGCTCTGAAAGTCCAGGCGGGCGATATCGTCCGGTTTAAAGGGGGATCGAATACCTGGAAGTTTTATATTTCCCCCGAAAATATCCTGAACCTCGACAGTGCGATCTCGACGAAAGAACCTGTTTTTGGCTATGCATACACAGAAGTCTATTCTGAGGAAGCGGCATTCCGGAAAATTGCATTTGGCAGTAATGACGGAGGGCGTCTTTGGGTAAACGGACTCCGCGTTTGGGATTATGCCCCAAATCGTGGGATTTATCCCGATCAGGATGTTTTTCCGGTACTTCTTCATCAAGGGAAAAACACCATCTTGTTTAAAATTGAGGAGAAGGGTGGAATGTGGCGGCTAGCCCTCCGCTTCCTGCCGCTTGAGGGTCCTGAATTGACCGAAAAAGAGTCCCCGCTTGCAGTGAATTATCTGCATGACGGAACCATCGGGCTCACTTCAGTCACACCGGAGGAGCAGCTGGCTACCGTTGTCAGCCAGGTTCACCTGAAGGTTTCTGATCAGGGAGCGGTGATACTGGATGAAACAAGGAATGGCGATTTTCTGAAAAGAACAAAACTGGAATCAGCCAACTATCGTCAATTAAGTACCGTAACAGATATTACACTCAAAAACGGGAGACTGCTTCATACCGAACAAAAGCTCTTCGCCGGAGAACGAAAAGTCTATTCGCTGTTCGAAAACGGGACATCCGATTACGCAATTATCCTTGGGTCCGGAGCCTCGGAATCGGAGCAATACGCGGCCAAAGAATTGCAAGCCACTATTCAGAAAAGCAGCGGCGTTCTGATCCCCATCAGGTCGCCTGGCGAAAAGCATGAAGGGGGTCGCATCATTCTGGGATTCAACGAAGCAGCCCAATCGTTAGGATTGAAGGCTGCTCCGGCTATTTCAGACGAATCTTTTGTTTATCAAAGTGTTGGAAAGGATATCCTGATCTGCGGCGGGAGTCAGCGGGGTACGATGTACGGCGTATTTTCATTTCTCGAACGGGAGCTGGGAGTCCGGTGGTATACCTCAAAAGTGACTAATATCCCCCAACGTTCTGCTTATCGTTTCGACAGGCTTTACCATACCGAAAAGCCGGGTATCCGTGTCCGGAACGATTTTTATTTCGATGCTTTTGACCCGGGTTATGCGGCACATAACCGGATAAACGGTGCGATGGGTGGCCGGGCTCAGCATGGCGGTGTAGAAGGATATTGGGGAGTGCACACCTTTTACGGATTGGTCCCTCCCGAAAAATATTTCGCAACCCATCCCGAATATTACAGTCTCATCGATGGGAAAAGGACTCACGACCGTGCACAGCTTTGCCTGACAAACCCGGAAGTGCTTCGCATTACCATCGAAAACATCAAGGAGACTATCCGGCATGAACCGCAATTCCTGATTTATGATGTCTCCCAGAACGACTGCATTGGGTTTTGTACCTGTGATAAATGTCAGGCCCTGTCCAAAGCTGAAGGTGCTGAGTCGGGTCCCCTAATCTGGTTCGTCAACCAGGTTGCGGCAGCCATTGAAAATGAGTTCCCGGATAAATATATCGGAACTTTGGCCTATGTCTACTCGCGGACACCCCCTAAAACCATCCGTCCGGCCAAAAATGTAGTGGTCCGGTTATGCAGCATTGAGTGTTGCTTTTCCCATTATTTTCATTCCTGCGCCATGAACAGTTCATTTCTCAGGGATCTGGAAGCCTGGGGAAAGATTGCCCCGAATATGTATATCTGGGACTATGTGGTGAGCTATGCTGATTACCTCTCGCCATTCCCAAATTTTAATGTCCTTCAGTCAAATATCAAAGACTTTCAGCGGAACAAGGCCATTGGGATCATGGAAGAGGGCGATTTTCAGTCGGATGGCGGGGAATTCGCGGAGCTTCGGGCCTACGTTTTTGCCAAACTATTCTGGAATCCGGATCTTAACTTTCAGGAATTGCTAAACGATTTCTTCTCCGGTTATTACAGCCATTCCGAGGCCTATGTCCGGCAGTACTTTGACCTGGTTCAGGCTCTGGTCACCAAAGAGGTTCACTTAACACCAAACATGTCGTGCGAGAACACCTTGTTTACCAATGAATTCTTGAACAAATCCCTCGAATTGTTTGAGAAGGCAGAGAAGATGGCTGATAATGAGGAGATTATTCACAGGGTCGAACTGGCATCCCTGGGTATTTTGTATATGAAATGCATCCGCAAGCCGCTCCTGGCGCGCGAGGATGGAACTTACGAAAAGTTTAGCCGTATTGTGGAACGCGAGAAGGTAATCAACTGGATGGATACCGATTTTCTTCAGAAAACCAGGGCATTTCACCGGATGATTAAGGATGCACATTGAATTTTGCGGGAGAATGGCCCTAAATCCAATTTTAATAAAGCTGAAAGGAAAATACTAAACTTTTATTGAATAGTTTCTTTTCAGGTAGGTCTGTACGCAATGTATTGCAAATGAAATAGCCATGGTTGAAAAATCACAAACCGAAAATGAATATTTAACCATCGCTATTCGATGCGACCTTAAAAAACAAATTATAGACGCCTAAAATAATCGCGCATGCGATAAATCGACTAATCCATTTAATTCAATGTGAGTATAAATAACGGGTATCCTATTACGGTGCTTTGCACCTTAAAAATCCGATTTTGCAAAATTAATCCTACAAATATTTCGCAGCTCTGCTGCTTTTATATATTTATGAGGGGCAGAGCACCACGATATTTGTAGCAAACCCATCAATGTACAACCAAAGGTGCAACGCACCGAAATAATTATTTTAAAATTCGGTTACTACCAAAAATCATTTCCAATTAAGGATGAGAACCACGAAAACTGCAAATAAAAATTTCCAAATATGAAGTCAATTTTAAGGAAATTGATTTTCAGAAAACATTCATGTTGCTCATGTTCGGCTATTCCAGAAAATCCATATCCTCCCTGGTTAGGTTGATATCCCCCGATTTCAGGTTCTCTTCAAAATGTGCCAGAGAAGAGGTTCCGGGTATTGGCAGAATCCAGGGTGACCGGTGCAAAAGCCAGGCAATATTTATCTGTGCTTCCGAGGCTCCATATTTCTGAGCAATGGTTTTTATCCGTTGGTCCTTTTTCCCCACCGAATTGATCAGGGAGAAATAGGGAATCAGTGGAATTCCATGCTGTTCGCAGATATCCAGAACCTCCCCGCCACCCCTGTTTTCACCATAGTGTGACTTGAAAGTGGTACGTTGACCATGTCCATACATATTCTCAACCGTAGCGATCTTACCCATCTTCATCGCGGTCTCCAGCTCTGCACGATCGACATTGCTAACCCCGACATGCAAAATCTTACCCTCCTGCTGAAGCTCAAACATCGTATTCATAGATTCTTCAAACGGAACATCAGACCCCTGCATTACCCTGAAATGAACCAGAGCTATTTGCTTAAGCTTTAGTGTGCGAAGATTATTCTCGATGCTGGTCCGCAAATTTTCCGGACTGCTAAACCCGATCCAGCTTTTATCCGGTTTGCGGGCGCCCCCCACTTTGGTACAAATCACCAGTTCGTCCGAATAGGGGTGTAAGGCCTCGAAAATTAACCGGTTGGTAACATCTTCACCGTAATAATCGGCCGTATCGATGAAGTTAACCCCATTTTTAACGGCTTGTTTTAATATCTGCAAAGCTTCCTCCCTCCTCGGAGGTTCGCCGTAGATCCCTTCGCCCGTGAGGCGCATCGTTCCGTAACCAAGTCGGTTTACTTTTAATGGCTGGCTGCTTTGACCAGCTATGGTGATCTGTTCCATAGTCTCCAATGTTTTAATTTTCAATACAACATCTTTAAGTGGAAATTGTTGAGAGGATCATAAGGGCAAAAGGGTTGCAAAGCCTTTTAAAATCAGCCAAACTCAACCTAAAGGCAAATATTGCCTTTAGGTTGAGTTACGGTATTAAACACTTTATTGGCTCTTTAACTGATACTGTGAGTAAAGAAGCTTTCCTTTCGATTAAAGGGTAATGATTTGAGGCTCGCTTATAGCTACAGGCGGCTTGCTTGAATGGTTGTAACCATTTGATTCTTATTCTTAACTCTGACATGAATACAACCTTCTTCCGCATAAAATTTGCTTGTAGCCAGTTGCCAATTGCCAGCTGCAATAGGAGCAATGATAATATTACTTATACCAAACTTCATAGAACCACTTTATTCTTCTTCTATTGTTTGAAATCTTTATCTTTACTTCGTTAAAAATTTGTTTTTCGATTGAAAACCAGAAACTTTATTTTGGCCTTTTCAGCTATTCTCTTTTGGATGGGAACCGCTAACAGCAGATTCGCCCTGGCCCAGGAAAACTGCTATATCAAAACATTCACTACAGAAAACGGGCTACCTCATAATTCTATAAAAAAAATAGTTCAGGATAAAACCGGCTTTTTATGGATTGCCACTCTGGATGGCCTGAGCCGCTGGAATGGTTACGAGTTCCGTAATTACTACAACAATCCTGCCGATACCACCTCCATTATCTACTTTCAAACAAATGATCTTTTGGTTGACTATCAAAATAACATTTGGGTTATTACAATCCTCGGGATTTCAAAATACAATCGGGAGAAGGATAATTTTACATCCTTTCAGGTTGGAATGAATGTACAGGTTGCGCTCGATCGGCAAGGGAAATTCTGGTACAATTCTGTATCCGGACTATATCGATGGAATTACCAGACTAACAAGTTTGAACCTGTATCACTTGAATGGGATGATCGATTAAGAGCATTAAACAAAATAGATCCTCTCAGAATAAAGTTTGATAATGAAGACCGGTTGTGGATAAGTTGCATAGAGGGTGAAAAGATCTATTTTTACCGTTGTAATCGGAATGAAAAGGGTGACTTTAAAGTTGAATTTATTGGAAAACTTGAAATTGAAAGTCTTCCACCGAATTCTCTTTATTATGGGTTGAGATTTGAACCCTATACTATTAGTGCCGTAGACTTTGAAGTTCAGGTTGATGGTACGTTATACGGATTCGATAAAAAAACTGACCAGTTTTTCCCTTTTTCAGGAAATCAGGAAGAACTGAAATTGGCAAAACTGAGACCAGATGACTTCCAAAAAATAAAACAGAATAAAGAATACTACAAACCCTTACTCAGGGACAAGGATTATGATATAAAAATCAATCCTAAATACATTGAGTCGTATCTCATTGACAGTCAAAATACCCTTTGGCAAGGGATAATCAGTGCAGGTTCATCATCAGGCAGACTTATACGGACTACTCCTGCCTCCAAAGGGTTCCGACATCACTTTTTTGAACTAAATCCGGAAATTGGACTTAATGCGATTTTCCCGGTACTAAAAGACCGGGATGGAACTATTTGGGCGGGTCCGGCCAATGTGAATAAATTTTTCAGGATCAGTAAGGAGGGTAAGGCAAGTCAGGTCGCACCATTCGATGAGAAAACCTGGAAAAAAGTCCGTCAGCCCCGATCTTTTATGGAAGATTCTACCGGTATTTGGATTAGCTATTTTAACAATCTGTTACTTCATTATGATTTTAAAAGCAACCATTTCAGGAAAGAAATATATAAAACAACGGATAGACAGGATCGTTCCCTGCCTGCCAGTTTATTGAATATGATCAAAGAAGGGGATGATATTTTCATTCTTGGCTTTAAGGATATTTTCAGATTTAGTCCCGGAACCGGCAAGATGATCCAACTGAAACTGTTTGGTGATGAAAGTGATATAAATCTTTACAGTTTTTTGCATGATGAAAAGAACAGTTGGTGGGTCGGCAGGAACAGAAGCATCCTGATTCATTTCGATGATCAGTTCAATGAAATTGGAAACTATGTAATCGGTACGGGATTGTATAACATTGAGGAGATTGTTCAGGGAGACAACAACGATCTTTGGTTATCACGATTAGGTGGTGGGCTGGCCCATTTTGACAAGTCAACCGGGAAATCAAAAATCTATACCCAAGCTGATGGTCTCTCCAATAATACCTGCTATGGATTGCTCAAGGACAAGCATGGAAATATCTGGATTTCTACTAATCATGGGATCTCCCGCTTTAATCCTGCAACGGAGCATTTTCGTGTTTTTGGACCAGAAGATGGTCTAAAGATTGACGAATTCAATTCAGACAATACGTATTTGTCCCACGATGGGGAGCTATTTTTCGGTGGCATGGGCGGTGTAGTCAGTTTTTATCCCGATAGCTTAACTGATAATCAATCAAGTTTGTCTGCAGCGCCTTTGGTCATTGAAGATTTTAAGGTTTCAGGGGTAAATCGTTATTTCAGTAAAGCAATTTATGCTTGTGATACGGTAGTTTTGAAAAAAGGTGACGACAATTTTCAACTCACCTTTGCCAGTCTTGATTTTCGGGGCGCCGAAAAAATCAAATACCGTTACCGGTTAAAAGGCGGAAACAATGGGTTTGTTCAAACGGATTTTCGTCACCGTTTCCTAAATTATGCCAAATTATCTCCCGGCAACTACCCATTGGAGATAGATGCCACAAACAGGGATGGTGACTGGGTATCACATACCACTTTGCTCATTGTTATTCCGGCTTATTATTATCAGACCTGGTGGTTTAGTCTCTTTTCGGTGTTGATAGTGATCCTGATAATTGTTTATTTTATTTACGGCTATAATCAACGTATACGGATGATGGCCCGCAAAAAGCAGGATGAACTTAAGCTCGAGAGTTTACGGGGACAGATGAACCCTCACTTTATTTTCAATTCGCTTAATTCGATCAATTACTTTATTTCGCAGAACGACCGGCTCTCGGCCAACCGGTTTATCGCCGACTTCTCAAGGTTGATCCGAGGTTTTTTAGGCAATTTGTCCAAAGAATTTGTCCCGTTTGAGCGAGAACTCGAATCACTCAGGGATTATCTTCAGCTGGAACACCTGAGGTTTGGCGACAAATTCGACTATTCGATTGAGATCCATGAGGGACTTGATGCAGAACGGTTATTGGTTTTTCCCGGCATGGTACAGCCATTCATTGAAAATGCCGTCTGGCATGGCGTAAGGGGTCTCGTGAACCAGAAGGGAATAGTGACGATAACGTTTTTACCGGGAGGTGACGATCATATCCTGTGTATCGTAGAAGATGACGGAATAGGACGGAAGCTTGCGGAGGCCCGGGAAAATCGGGAACATGGCAGAAAATCCAGGGGAATCGGGATTGTGACCGAACGGCTTCGGATCATCAACCAGATCAGGAAAAGCAACCTCCGCTTAACTATCGAAGATCGCTTCCCCGACCAGGAAGAAACAGGAACCAAGGTGTCTATTGAAATACCCATGGTTAAATGAAAAAATGAAAGACTAAAAAAATGCAAAATTTGTTGGTACGACAAGCTTATTTTTGACTATATTTACAATTACTCAAACTCTGACCTATGCAAGACCATCTCCTAAAAGCCATTGTGGTTGACGATGAAACGCCTTCACGTGAGGCCTTAAGCACCTTCATCCGCGACTTTTGTCCAATAGTCAGGATCGTATCGGAATGTAATAATGCCCAGACTGCTTATCAGTCTATCCTGGAAAATCGTCCCGATCTTGTTTTTCTCGATATTGAGATGCCCAACGGCGATGGCTTTGATCTCTTAAGAATGTTTAAGACAATTGATTTTAAGGTAATCTTTGTAACCGCATTTTCAGAATATGCCTTACGCGCCTTCCGTTTTTCCGCCTCGGATTACCTGCTTAAACCTGTAAAAGTGGATGAGCTGGTGGAAGCCGTAAACAAGGTAAATCAGGAATTAGCCTCCCGGCAAACGAACCTGAACCTTCAAATCCTCCTGGAAGGGTTGGCTGATAAAGAGCCGAACACTAAAAACCTTGTTATTCCCAGTACCAAAGGATTCAGTGTAATTAAAATCGAAGATCTGATCATGTGTGAAGCCGATGGGTATTGTACCAATTTTTATCTCAAAGGTAAATGTAAGGTCACGAGTTCGAAAAACCTGAAACATTATGAGGAGCTGCTCAACAATTATCCGTTCATGCGGGTGCACCACTCCAATCTGGTAAATATCAATCATGTGAAAGGGTACTGCCACCAGGGCGAAATCTCACTCTCCGAAGAGATCTGTTGTCCGTTGGGAAACAACTACAAATCCCGTTTCCTCGAGATATTCGGGAAAAATAAATAAGTCAAAAGTTATGGAAATTTTCTATAGGTGCTTTCGTTACGTTTCCCAAAATACAGGAACCAAACCGTATTTTCTTCTAACGATATTCCGACGCGATAATCACCGAATCTGATCCGGTAATAACCAGGGTGTCCAACAATCTGGGTAATATTAGGTATTTCGTCAATGCTTTGAATTTCAGCAACTTTTTCAATAACGGTTTTTAACCTGGCTTTTACCTTACTATCCTTAATCTTAAAAACCAATTTGTCAAATTGCCGTGAGGTTTCAAAATTCATGGTTATTTGTTCAGAAATTCAATAACCTTCTTTTTATCTCCTTTACCGGTTTTGCGGGAAACAGTCATTTGCCTAGCCAAATAATCATCATCCGATTCCGTATCATTAGCCACTGAAACGCTCTTCACACCTTTAAGCATTTCAATAGCCTCAATCACTTTTATTTGATTTGCCTTTGGTTCCAGTTTTATAATAATTGTTGCCATAGTCATAAATTTTAAACAAAGTTAACAAAAAGAGATTCTAATTTGCCTTGATTCTGAATTTAGTAAAATTTTCTACCCTGCACTTTGTCCGTCAGGACATGAATGCCAATAGAAAATACAATTGACCAATGGATTTGTCCGTCAGGACATACACGTTATTTGCATGGATCTCTCTTGGCAAAAGTAAAAACAGCCATCCCTCCTTAATCCATTTTAAAGTCCGTCTCCTCTCCATTCCCAGTGATTCGGATAGAGAACCAAACCTGCAATTAACCGAAATACCCTTTTGGTTGGTTAAGGATGGCAGCCTGTTGGTTATTCCATTGAACCATTTAAAATCCATTTATATTTGGATTATTACCCAAACGACTGGATCAATTATCTTGAAAAAATTGGTAGGCGATTTAAAACCACACAAAATGGACGATAAAGATTTTCAAAGGAAATGCATCGAATCGATATTCCGGACGGCCTCTTTTGCACCCCTTTTCAAACCCAATCCCAAATATTGTCTGGATCAGTTTGCGGAGCTCACACCCTACATTTCTTACAACGACCTAAAGAATAACCGAATTTTTATCCGGGGATGTCCGATTGGCGCCAGGAACTCCCAGGACTCTGGGAAAAGGGAGGTCATTATGGCCTATACCACCATTGAAGAGATGGTTGAGGATGGGTGGAGGCTGACCGATAAACTAGAAACTATCAAGATTAGTCAGACCCAATTTTGAATTAGGTAATGGATAAAATATAAGTTCATATTTTATACTTGCATTTTGTAATATAATGAAAAATAGTTATTTGCGATATTGAAAACAGAGAAATGCATCAAAAACTCAGCTATTGATATTTGATTCTGAGCCGCATTATTTCTATCAAATTCAATTCAGAAGAATACGGAGGTAAGAAGAAAATATAAACATCTTGCTCACTCCACACCTTAATTTTTGCTTTGAATTTTTTAGTTCGATGAATATGTGGATTATCAAGTATCACAATTGTTTTGAATTGTTTGCACAACAAAATTATCTAAAAAACAAATTTTGAATTTTAACTCGAATTACGAACTTAAATTGAAGAGTATGAAAAAACTAATTTATTTAGGGTTACTGGCAATCTGTTTGAGTATCAATTATGCCGCCAATGCTTCTCAACATTTTTTAGGTGATTCCAATTTTTCAACAAGTTACTCTGTTGCCAATCTTAAAATCAAACATATTGAATTTAATGATGTTAGCAATAATGAACTTAGAAAAATGCTCAATTTAGCAAGTAAAAAAGAACTTCAATCAAAACATTTGAAGGATTTTCCTCTCGACATTAGCTATTCTTATGAAGGTCATGACGTTATGAATTATGAACGTTTTAATGGTTTAAATTTAACTTATGAATCTTTGGATCAACCGGAACGCCGAAATAAAAACTTTTTTGGACATCTTTTATATGGGGCATTACTTGGAGTATTAACTGCTGCAATCGATCAAGCAAGCGATCATCCGGCAGGTTATCAAGCTCTTGATTATGGAACTGGGGCACTTTATGGAGCTGGGTGTGGTTTATTGGTTTATATTATTTTTTAGGATCCCCATTGTTTGAATTTAGGTTAAGTATTATTTAGATAAATGGATTAAATACATTCAATTGAAAAATAAATTAACTTATAAATATTTATCACTTAATATCAATTACTTATGAAAACCAAATCATTGTTTATAATTGCTGGATTAGTTCTTGTTTATATTACTGGTTTTACACAAAGTAATAAAGAAATACAAAAGCAATTTGAAAAAAGTTTAAGGAACAGTTTGATAAATGCTGCAGCAAATGTTCTACTGGGAAATGATCCAAATGTAAATATTAATGATATTAAAAGCAGCTTACCAGGTGGAGGCATTTCGGGCATTATAATGTTTTCAGATGGATCATTAAAAGATTTTGTGGGGGTAAAATATATCTGTGGGCATAATGTAAATCAGCCATCATTTATTGATGGAAGACCAGTAATTTGGATTAATGATCAAGATTCTTGGCGTAGTATTGAATTATATGATGTTTCTACTATTACGTACAATAACTTAGAGTATGTTAATAGTGGAAATTTTAATTTATCAATGGTTGTTAGTCTAAAAGATGGAAGCTCTTTTGAGTATATTGCTAGTCCTGTGAGAGATTTTGTTACAATGGTCATTAACAATGGTCAATCAGTAAATGACCAACAATTCCTTGTATTTAATTCCGAACAATTATTTATTAAATCTATTATGTTTTACTAAATCGATAATAAAGCAAGTGGAAATTGTAAAACCACAAAAAATAGCAACTTAGAGTTCACCTAGGATGGCAACAACATTACCCAAATTTCAGTTTTCAAAATTAATTTACAGAAATCTCCCCCTCAGCGCCACCTTATTGATTTTCCCGACACTGGTTTTATCAATGGCATCTGCCCGCTGAACCTTCATGGTTATTGCTTCCCGCGGCAATACTCCGGAATCGACGCTTGCCTTAACGGTCTGAATAATTTCACGATCGTCAAAGGTGGCTCCCGGTTTCGCAACAACTATTGCCAACGGAATTTCGCCCCAGTTAAGATCCAGGGCCCCGATAACCGCCACTTCGGAAACACCCTCATGCTTGGCAATCACATCTTCGATCTCCAGGGAACTAAGCCATTCCCCGCCAACTTTTATAACATCCTTTGACCGGTCAGTGATCCGTATAGACCCTTTTTCATTGACACAGGCTACATCATTGGTGTGCATCCAGCCCCCTTCCCACAACTTCTCGGAATGTACATGATCTTTTAAATACCCCTGGGTCAGGTAAGGGGACCGCACAATAATTTCACCCGGCGTTTTATCGTCATTCGGAACATCCTTCCCATCCTGATCAACCACGCGCATTTGTGCCAATCCGATTGGAACACCGGTCCTGCAACGGATGTCAGCCTGTTCTTCGGGAGTCAGGTTAAGCTCTTTTTCGGTTAATTGTGAAAGAGACAACACCGGACAAGTCTCCGACATTCCATATCCTCCAAAAACATCGATGCCTCTTCTCAGCGCTTCAATGGCGATACTCCCTGGCAAGGCTGCCCCGCCAATGATACAGGTCCAGCGGGAGAGATCACACTGCAGCGAATTGGGATCTTTTAGCAGCATATTTAATATCGTTGGAACACAATGGCTGAAAGTCACCTTATGGGTTTCCAGGAGTTTCAGGAGAATAGCCGGTATATATTTACCCGGATACACCTGTTTGGTTCCCAGGAAGGTTGCGATATAGGGCAGACCCCATGCATGAACATGGAACATTGGGGTGAGCGGCATATAAATGGATTCCCGGTGCAAACGGCCCTGAACCGAATTGGATGACAATGCCGCAGTCGTCGATAAGGTATGAAGGACCAGCTGCCTGTGGGAAAAATAGACACCCTTGGGAAGACCGGTAGTCCCGGTGGTATAAAACGTGGTAGCCCGTGTGTTTTCGTCAAATTCGGGAAAATCAAATTCAGGAGAGGCTTCTGCAAGCATCTCCTCATATTCTCCTTCAAACTGAAAATGAGGATTCAGAACTTCATCCCCTTCATCGATTAAAATAAATTTTCTCCCCTCTGAAATCCGGCCCCGGATTGCCTCAAGCAGCGGAAGAAATTCGGAATGACAAATGATCACATCGTCCTCGGCATGATCAATGGTATACAACATCTGTTCTGCCGACAGACGCACGTTTATCGTATGTAAAACCGCCCCCATCATGGGTATGGCATAATAGGCCTCCAGATAACGGTGTGAATCCCAATCCATCACAGCTACAGTACTCCCCTGTGTCACTCCGACTGAGGCTAACGCATTCGCAAGCCGGTGGACACGTTCCTGCCATGTTTTATAGGTAATGGTAAGCTGATCCCGGTAGACGATCTGTTGGTCCGGATTATTGGCTAAAGGAGATAGAAACAGCTGTTTAATCAGCAACGGATAGTCATAGGCCGACCTTGTTTTCTCAATCAAATTACTCATAATCATTTAAAGTTTAATCAGTTGTATTTGGTCAGGTCAAAAATCTGAATGGATTCAAATGTAACAAAAATACCGGTACTTTTCCCTAACTTTGCAGGCAAATCCTATTTCTTAAATCTTAACCCATGCGTAAAATTGCAGCTCTTCTTTTTCTGATTGGAATGATCAGTTCAAACTCCTTCTGTCAGAACAAAACGCACACCTTTACCTTATCAAAAACCGACTTTCTGCTTGACGGGAAACCTTTTCAGATCATTTCGGGTGAAATGCATCCCGCCCGGATCCCCGTTGAATATTGGCGTCACCGGATTCAAATGGCCAGGGCGATGGGATGCAATACCATTGCCGCTTACGTTTTCTGGAATTATCACGAGTCGGAACCTGGCAAATTTGATTTTGAAACCGAAAACCGCAACATCACCCAGTTCATCCGTATTGTTCAGGAGGAGGGAATGTGGCTCATCCTGCGTCCGGGGCCCTATGTGTGTGCCGAATGGGATTTTGGAGGAATACCTTCCTACCTGCTTAAAATTCCCGATATCAAAGTACGATGCATGGATCCGCGTTATATTGAATCCATGGACCGGTATATCAAAGAGCTGGCCGGTCAGGTAAAAGAGCTGCAGGTGACCAAAGGTGGACCGATCCTGATGGTTCAGGTTGAAAATGAATATGGCAGTTACGGTAATGACAACCATTATACCAGATGGATTCAGGAGATGTGGAAGTTTAATGGCATTGAAGTTCCTTTCTACACAGCCGACGGTGCCACATCATTTATGCTGGAAGCGGGCTCGCTACCCGATGCCGCTATCGGTCTGGATCCGGGAACCACCGAAGCAGATTTTGCCCAGGCAACAAAAGCCAATCCAAATGTCCCCTCGTTTTGCAGTGAATTGTATCCCGGATGGCTCACCCATTGGGGAGAGAAGTGGCAGCGTCCGGATACCACCGGACTATTGAAGGATGTCAGATGGCTGATGGATCATAAAAAATCCTTTAATTTTTATGTGATTCATGGCGGAACCAATTTTGGCTATTGGGCCGGAGCCAATGCATTCAGTCCGACTCAATATCAGCCCGACGTAACCAGCTACGACTACGATGCACCGATTAACGAAATGGGTCAGCCAACACTCAAATACTTCGCACTGCGCAATTTATTGGCGACCTATCAGCCGGCGGATCAGAAATTACGAACAGTTCCCGCAACATTACCGGTCATTGCAATTCCCGAAATAAAACTCAAAGTCTCTGCTTCAGTCTGGGACAACCTGCCTGCTGCCAATTTTGTATCACAACCCAAACCGATGGAGATGTTTGGCCAGAAAGCAGGTTTCATCCTTTACCGGACTACCCTGGTCGGTCACAAGAAGGGAAAACTCCTGATTACCCAGCTGCACGATTATGCCACCATCTTTGTTGACGGTAAATACATGGGAAAACTCGACCGGTCAAAGGGCGAAAACAGTATTGAACTGCCACCCTCATCGAATCCCAATCCTCAGCTCGATATCCTGGTGGAAGGGATGGGGCGCATCAATTTCGCGGAATACATGATCGACCGCAAGGGGATAACCGAGCGCGTTTCACTTGACGGGATGACCCTGATGAACTGGCAGGTATACAACCTCCCGTTAGATGAATCCTATCTGGATCATCTGAAATTCTCAGCGAGAGAAACCGTCAGACCCGGCAATTTCTTTAAAGGTGAATTTGAACTGTCAACCTTGGGAGATACTTATCTTGATCTTGGCCTCTGGGAAAAAGGAATGGTCTGGGTGAATGGCCATAACCTGGGAAGATACTGGAGCATTGGTCCTCAGAAACAGCTCTATTGTCCGGCACCCTGGCTTAAAAAAGGGAAGAATGTCCTGGTGATTTTCGACCTGCATCAACTTAAGGCCTCTCCGGTCAAAGGGGTAAAAAGCATGGAGTAAATCTCATGGTTATTCCGGATATTTCTGATTAAGATTGCAACCTGGAAATCGTGAAAATATTTTAAGGTCGTCTGATCCCTTATCACCAAAAATTGTGCAGGATGTCATTGGAGAAATATTTTGAAAAATTCAGGGAGGGAATTGTTGGGAAAGACCAGACTTTTCAATCTCCATACGGTCAACAAAAGATCATTTATGCCGATTGGATTGCGAGCGGCCGGCTTTATGGTCCCATCGAGGAAAAAATTACGAACCGGTTCGGCCCCTTCGTGGGAAACACCCATACTGAAACCTCCGAAACGGGAACCTTAATGACCAAGGCTTATCACCTTGCGCAACGGAAGATTAAGGAACATGTCCATGCGGGACCCAACGATGTGATCATCAATGCCGGTTCCGGGATGACCACCGTGATTAACAAATTTCAGCGTATCCTTGGATTCAGGGCCATGCATAAAATGGACAAACTCTGCTCTTTGCCTGTTGAAGAGCGTCCCGTGGTTTTTATTACCCACATGGAACATCACTCCAATCACACCTCCTGGCTGGAAACCATTGCAGATGTGGTTCAACTTCAGCCCGATAAAGAACTCCTCGCAGATCCTGAGCAATTAAGGGCTGAACTGGCCAAATACCGCAACCGCAGGATGAAGATTGGTTCGTTCACAGCCTGCTCCAATGTCACGGGAATCTCCACCCCTTACCACCAGATGGCCCGGATCATGCATGAAAACGGGGGACTTTGTTTTATCGATTTTGCAGCTTCCGCCCCGTATGTGCAAATTGATATGCACCCTGATGATCCGCTCCAGGCACTCGACGCGATCTTCTTTTCACCCCATAAATTCCTGGGCGGACCAGGAAGTTCAGGGGTTTTGGTTTTCAATGCGGCCATTTACAACAGTTCTGTACCCGACAATCCCGGCGGCGGAACCGTCGACTGGACCAATCCCTGGGGGGAGTTCAAATATGTGGATGATATTGAAGCCCGCGAAGATGGGGGAACGCCCCCTTTCCTGCAAACGATCCGCACCGCTTTGTGCATCGAATTGAAAAATCAGATGGGAACTAAAAATATCGCAGACAGGGAGAAAGAGCTGGTCCGCATTGCATTTGACGCTCTGGAGAAGATTGATGAGCTGCATATCCTGGCGAACCATATCCGTCACCGGCTGGGTATCATCTCCTTTTATATTGACCACCTCCACTTTAATCTCGCCTGTAAACTGCTCAATGATAAGTTCGGCATCCAGCTCAGGGGTGGGTGTGCCTGTGCAGGAACCTATGGTCATTTTCTGCTCGATGTAAGTCATGACCAGTCTCACCGGATTACCGAACGGATCAACTTTGGCGATCTTTCGCAAAAACCGGGGTGGATTCGGCTTTCACTTCATCCCACCATGACTGATAAAGAACTCCTGTTTATTCTGGATGCGATCAGCGAGGTTCAGAAAAACCACCTGACCTGGGGGAAAGCGTATATCTATAACCCCAAAACCAATGAATTCAGACATATTAACGAGCCGGAAGATAAAACTGAGCGGGTCTGCGATTGGTTTCGGCTCGAATAGATACTCCCACGATTTAAACCTTCGGAGATTTTTTCTTATGTTTTTCCAATTTCAGGAAAGTCGCAATTGCTTTCCTGAAATCGAGGGAAGAAGAAATCTTAAAGAAGTATTTTGGGAGTTTTGGCTGCTCTTGTTTGATCTGTAATCCGCTAACCAGGAAAAATTTATCGGGAAATGCCTTACGACACTGTTCAATCCGCTCTCCAATTGTCCCCTGAACCATGGATGTGACAAAGGAGGTAAACAGAATATTGAATGGCCGGATCTCGTCCATCTTAAGGATATCCCGGAACGGAACCGAAGCACCCAGATAAACAACTTCAAAGTTTGCTTTCCTGGCCAGGTAACTGTAATACAACATGCCGATTTCATGAAACTCTCCCTCGGGCAGATAAAACAAAATCCTCGGCGCCGATTCCGCTTTACCTACCCCTTCCTGATCTATTGCAACAATGATCTTCTGCCGGATCAGGTTCGAGATAAAATGTTCCTGGGCAGGGTTAATGGTTCCGGCAAGCCACAAGGTACCAATACTCACCAGAAACGGGAATAAGAGTTGCTCAATGGTCATCTCAAATCCAATATGTTCAACCGAGCTTTCAAAAACACGATTAAAAAGCAGCTCATCTGCTTCAACCAAGGCCTTGAGTAAATTTGAAGTTTGCGTGGTCATGGAAGGCATTTCGCTGTTCAATTGCACGATGATCTCCTTAATCTGATGGTTATTAAGCTGAGCTATTTTTGAGATTTTATATCCGTGCCGGTTCAATAAGGAAATATTCATGAGCTTCACCAGATCATCATCGGAATACAAACGAATATTGGTATCTGTTCTGCCCGGTTCAATCAAATGATAACGCTGTTCCCAAATCCGTATGGTGTGTGATTTAATGCCGGACAATTTCTCCAGATCCTTGATAGAATAGTGGGACATATTTTAAATGTTATAGAATCAATAAAAATTAAGATTGGAAAACTCATTCCCTTCCAAACTACCACGAGGTAATTTTTAGCAAAATAGTTATTTATTCAATAGTGAGAAATAAACGGTGAAATTAATAGGAGGGTAACGGAATGATTGAATGGCGGAATGATCTCTTTCTGGTTCTCAGGTAATCAATTCGTATGAACATTGATCCGTCAGATGACGGGGAACATTATTCATTGACAATTACTTAACTCAGATTATGGGGTCCCTTTCGCCAGTTTTAATGCAGCGGTAGTCGTATAATATTTGGTGATCATATTGGGAACCTCCCATTCGGGAAGCTTTCCGCGCTTCAAATATTCGAGGTATTTCGCAGTTACCTGTGCAAAGTGAGCCTCATGTCCAATCTTAAGAACTTCAGGAATGATCACTTTCCATTTGGTGCTCCCCAACCTTTGGAGTGAAAGTCCGGATTGCGGCAAGCTCTTGACCGCTTTTTCAAGATTGGCAGCAAACAGGGTTAAATCAACCCCTTTTGCAGCGCTGATAGTTAAAGTCGGGTCAAACTTTTCTTCACCACCCTGGCGGATTTCAAGATTCGAAACCGTACCGCGCATCATCGAGTAATGGGTATCGCCTCCACCTTCGGGCGCCTTGTAATCCCAGATCGCAGTAACTTTTGCAAATACCCCTTTGAGCCTGTAAAGGATCTCTCCGTTGGCAAAATCATTCAGTTTCCCATCCTTAACCGCACCGTTTAAGTAGTCAGGATATTGCTCCATCCGGGTAACCTCCCTGAAATCCTCTTTGGATAAAACGGTGGGCCATCGCTTTGCCCCGATAATCCGGACATCATTTTGATGAAGAACCTGATCCGGAAACCCTTCCCATTGAACAAGATCGACCAGGTGGGTCGTCACATCCACGATCCCTTCACCCTGCTGATTCACATCAAAAAACCAGGCCGGACGCACCAGAACATTTCCCGAAACATTTTTATAGAAATAATGGACACTCACCATTTCAACAGCCGGTTGATCCGCCGTTCCCGTTTCCAGGGTTCCAAAGATCTCCGGGATCCTGGAAAGTTCACGCTGTAAAACCGAAGTAACCGAAAAACGTTCGGTCATGATATCATAGAGAAGCACCCCTTTCTTTTTCGCAATCCCGAAAGCCTCCTCCAGCCTGGGGAATTGATCTGCAGTGATCACCATCGGTTTATCCGCCAAAACATTGAGACCGGCCTCCACCGATTTTTTAATATAATCACTCTTAATCCGGTTATTGCCCGATACCACAACCACGTTTCCCCGCTTTTCGGAAACCATTTTATCCAGATAATCATCTCCGGTATAAACCTTTTCGTTCCATGAAGTCGGATGGTCACCCCGTTTGTTGTATCCGTCAATCCGTTTAAGGTGTTCATTCACATCCTTTCCCGCAGGAGCATAGACATAAACATCGGGACTTATCTGATCGTACCTGTACTTTTGAACCAGCGCGGCATGAAAATGGCCCGGGTCAAGGGTAATCAGTTTCACTTCGCCTTTGGCTCCGGTAAACGATTCAGACCGTTGAGCCTCCTTTGGAGACCTGGAGGGTTCCTCTCTGGAGGAATTCAAAAAAAACAACGCCATAACTCCCGGAATGGTTAAAAATAGATGATTCATCGGTAAATAATTAGTTTTAAAAGAAGTTTGTACGTAATCGGAAAGAGATCATGGACTATTTAATATTCTGCTTTTCCCCTCCTTTCCCCCCCTTTCCCCTCCATTGCAGGGGTTGGGGAAGTCCGGGGAGGTCAAAAGAGGAAACACCGAATTACCACATGATCATCAATCATCCCTCCCCGGGAGTCTGCTCTTTATTCTAACCTGCTTGATCGGTAACCTATCGAAATAACCTTGATCGTTTTTTCTTCAAAAATAAGGTTTTTTAAGAAAATGAATCAGGACTGATCCAATTTGATGGTTTTTCCCATCGTGAACCATGTGGTTGAATACTCCTTGCTTTTTGCAAAGCCGCTTGATGTTTTTCGTTTCTTCATGTGATTAACTAATAATTACTTGAGATTCCGGTCCGGTGATTTTAAGCTCAGTTACAAGATTACAACAATATCGGCAAAAGTAAAACACGGTTGAAATCCAAAATGATCTGATTCTTTATGAATCCATCAACATTTTCTGCTATTTTTGGCGGCAATATTAAGCGGAATAGATATGCTTACCCCAAATGTTGAAAAACAATTGAAGCTGGATGAACGTTACTTGAGAATGGCCACGGTTTGGGCCGAAAATTCGTATTGCATCCGTCGTCAGGTTGGTGCTTTGCTGGTTAAGGACAAGATGATCATTTCCGATGGGTATAATGGCACACCTTCCGGATTTGAGAATATCTGTGAAGATGAGAATAACAAAACCAAAGCGTACGTCCTGCATGCTGAAGCAAATGCAATTACCAAAATTGCCAAATCACATAACAGCAGTGAAGGGGCAACGTTATATGTGACCTCATCGCCCTGTCTGGAATGTGCCAAATTAATCATTCAGGCTGGAATCCGCAGGGTGGTATTCTCGGAATCCTACCGCGTGAATGACGGGGTTGAACTGCTCGAAAGAGCCAAGGTAGAGGTGGTCAATGTGGTGCTTTAACCGCATTGGATATTTCCAGGGCATCTGTTAGCGAGGTAATGAAAAGTTTTTACAGATTTTTGAAAATGAATTAAGAAAATAATATGGATTACAGAACTAGAAGAATCGCGATTTGGGTTATCGCTTTATGGGTTATCGCAATTACCCTGGGTATTTATCTGGGCGAAAGACTCCAAAGCCGGAAACAATTAAATACCAGGACGGTCTTTGTCAATAATGCCAATAAGATGGGGATGATCCTGAATCTGATTGAGAAGAATTATGTGGATACTGTCGATACCAAGAGGCTGATGGAAACAGCAATCCCCGAAATCCTCAAACAACTGGATCCTCACACCGTTTACATTCCGGCCAGGGATATGCAGGAGGTTAGTGAAGAGATGTCAGGGAATTTTAGCGGCATCGGGGTTCAGTTCTCCATTCAGAGCGATACAATCATGGTGATCGATGTCATTTCCGGTGGACCATCCCAAAAACTGGGAATCCGGGCAGGCGACCGCATCGTGAAAGTCAACGACACCATAATGGCCGGAATTAAAGTGACCAACGAAAAGGTGCTTAAGAAGCTTCGCGGAGTCAAAGATACCCATGTAAAAGTGAGCATTGCCCGTAAAGGATTTCCCGAACTCATCGCATTTGACATTCAACGGGGAGAGATCCCGTTGAACAGCGTGGATGTGAACTACATGATTAACGCCAATACCGGATATATCAAGGTAGGCCGATTCGCAGAGAAAACCTACGAAGAGTTCATGAACGGAATTGACAAACTCGACAAAGCCGGGGCCGACCAGCTTATTATCGACTTACGGGGAAATCCGGGCGGCTATTTACAGGCCGTGATAAAAATGGTCAACGAATTCCTGGATGACGGAGAACTGGTCGTCTACACCGAAGGGCGTACCCAGCCGAAACGGACGTTTAACGCCGAAAAGAAAGGAACCTATCTGGGGAAGAAGGTGATCGTCCTGGTGGATGAATACTCCGCCTCGGCCAGTGAAATCTTTGCAGGGGCGATCCAGGACAACGACCGTGGAACCATCATCGGCCGCCGCACCTTTGGCAAGGGGCTGGTTCAGGAGCAGGTTCCCTTCTATGACGGATCAGCGATGCGCCTCACCGTGGCACGGTATTACACCCCTTCCGGCCGGTGCATCCAGAAGTCGTATAAGAACGGAGTCGAAGATTATTATGGCGACCTGAAACGGCGTTATGCCCACGGGGAACTGGAACAAAAGGACAGCATCCGGTATGCCGATACACACAAATATTATACGCGCAATAAACGGGTTGTCTATGGCGGGGGAGGAATTATGCCCGATATCTTTATAGCAGCCGATACCTCGGGAATGTCACCCTATTATTCAAAAGTGGTGATGAAGGGACTCGTTTATCAGTACGCCTTCGACTTCTCGGATAAAAACCGTGCGGAACTTGGAAAACTGAAAACAGGCAAGGAGTTTGAAGATTACCTCTTAAAAAGAAATATCCTCTCCCTCTTTACCGAATATTCAGCGAAACAGGGGATTCCCTCCGATGCCAAAGGATTGGGGCTTTCGGGAAAAATCATCGAAGCCCAGTTAATGGCTTACATCGCCCGGAATATTATCGGGGAGGTGGGCTTTTATTCGGTGATCAGCAAAATCGATGCAACGCTCCAGGAGGCCATCAAAGCGCTCGAAACTAAAAAATTGCTCGTAAAGCAATAGAGAGATACGATCGCTCGGCGCTCAAAATAAGATAAAGTTTACTGAAAAGCTCCAAAGTTGAAATAAATCCGCGGGTTTCGGAGCCAAACAATACACCCCTTGTGGTAGCGACGTCTGTTCTTTCGTCCCTGCTGCAGGGGGTGTTTGATTTACAGATCCTCTTGCTTTGAGAATGGGGTTAAATTGACTCATGCCGTAAAAATATCCACCGGAAAAGGATCAAATAAGGTGTTGAAACGTATTTCCGATAACATTAAATGTTCATGCAATTTACATAGAATCCCCAATGCGTAAAATATATTTACAAATCGGGAAGTTAAGGCCTCAAATGGAGCAATAAATATTACACTTATAAAATAAAAGGCTACAGTTATAACCAATTTTTATTTATTATTAAATGTATGTAAAATTTTAACACAAGGCTTGTAATTCATAATTATATCGCATAGATTTGCTACTCATTAATCGGTGGAAACCAGCCGATTTTTAAAAGTCCATGTGACTGAAAGGGCGAAGCTGTAAGATGCCGGCTTTCCCAATACCCCGGAAGATGCCGGAATCAGCTATTCTTCCTGGATCACCGAACATCATTCCCCGAAATTCCGGACCCTCTGAAATCGATGATTGGTTTACTTTCCCGGGCTTCACGCTGTATACAGACAACCCGTTTAATCGATATAATTATACCCGTTCAACCATGTTAGAAGCGCTGATCACCTCTAAAACCCGTTTAAAACTCTTAACAAAGTTTTTTCTCAATCCTCAGGCAAAAGCCTATTTGCGGGAGCTTGAGCGATCTTTTGGAGAATCAAGCAATGCCGTCCGATTGGAGTTAAACCGCTTTGAGGAAGCCGGCCTGCTCAATTCCACCCTTGAGGGAAACCGCAAGGTCTTTATTGCCAATACCAGGCACCCGCTCTTTCTCAATATCCACAATATCCTGCGTACCCATTTGGGGATCGATCGTATTGTGGAGGAGATTACCGGCAAACTTGGAAACGTAAAGGAGGTTTGGCTAAGCGGGGAGTTTGCCAAAGGGAATGACAGCGACTTTATCGAGTTGCTTTTAATCGGGACATCCATTGACCAGGAATACCTCGAAAAACTCCGGGCTAAAGCCACAAGTCTCATCAGCCGGACCATTCGCATCACCCTTCTTACCCCGGAGGCTTTTATCGTGATGAAAAGTAAAATAAAAGAAACCGACATTTTCCTCCTCTGGGAGGCTCATCCCGAGATTTAAGCCATTTTAGGAATTCGAATGAAGAATCAACTTATCAATTGGATAAGCCATTCTTTGAATTTAAATTCGCAAAAAAATGAGGTTATCTGCTCCAATAATCAGCTTTTTTAAATCCAGCTTTGCGGAAAAACTTCCCGAAGCACATATTTATTTGTATGGCTCGCGAGTCAACGATAATGCCAGGGGAGGCGATATTGATCTGATAGTGCTCACTCCAACTCCAGTAAATAAATCCGTTTTAAGAACCATCCGGATTGACTTTTACAAAAAATTTGGATGGCAAAAAGTTGATTTGGTAAACTTTACATTTGAGGATCAGTCACTTTTCAAACAATTAATAATTGCTGATGCCCAGGAACTATGAGAGCGGAAAATACCCAATTACTCTTAGAAATGCTTCAGCAAGAGTGGAAACTCCTGCAATCTGCCATGCAAACGCTCGGGCAATCAGCAATTAAATGCGCCGGGATTACAATGAAGGAAGAATATACTTTTGAAGAACAGGAATCCTTTGATTCATTAACCTCAAAATTTAACAGGACTTCAGATTTATTTACCCAGAAGATTATTCGCACCTGCTGGATGTTAATGCATGAGCCATTTGTCTCTTTCATTGATATGATGAATCTGTCCGAAAAAATCGGGATGATTGACAATGCCGACAAAATGATCGAAATACGTGATATGCGAAATCAGATCGCACATGAATATATCCCGGAGGCCATCCGCGACCTTGTTCCTGAGGTGATCTCCCTGCAGGAAGAGCTTATCAGCAATATTCATAAATGGCACAATTTTGTTTATACAAGAGGACGGATAAAAGACTGGATCTATATTCATTCAATTATTCTTTCATGAGACTTTTTTAAAATTTCCACGACGTGATGATAATTTCCGCAATACAAATTCGTTTTAATTCGTGGACAAAAAAAAGAGTTGAAATATTGAGTATAACAGTCCACGGAATAAAGGAAAATAATGATCCGCAGATTACCCTTCGCTGAACCGTCAGCTAATTGATTCGCGGACAAAAAAAAAGGGTCCATAGATTTAGCTTCGCTGATCTTCGATTCACAGATCCGTCAGCTGACGGACAGGTTTACACAGATCAAAATTCCAAATAAACATCATCATGCCATGGGCGTGATAACACAATTCAATCCAAAATTAAATTTCATGAATTTTTAATTAGCCTGCCTGCAGGCTGAACTGTTTACTCCATACTAATCTGTGCTCATCTGTCCGTCAGCTGACGGATCTGTGGACAAAAAAAGTGGATAAAATTTTGTGGAAAAGTGTCCACGGAATAAATGAAAAAAGATCCAAAGATTATCCAAAATTTCCATGATGGGTTAATTACTAAATCAAAGATCAGCGAAGCGAAATTCGTATTTCTTGTAAATTATTAACTTTGTGGAAAATTGAAGTTATGGAAGCGACGATCAGAATAAATACAGACTCAATTACTCCAGAATTCATTGAAGGAATAAAAAAACTCTTTCCTCACAAAACCGTTGAAATTACGATACAACCTGCTGACGAAACTGATTTTATTTTAAGTAACCCTGTCTTTACCCAAGTCTTACAAGACAGAATATCGGAGTATGAGTCAAAAAAACAGGTTATAGCGTTAAAGGCTGATGACCTTGTATGAGAAATATTGAATTTATTCCAGCTGCATTTAGAGAATATCACGATTGGATCGAAACAGATCGAAAAATTGCAATGAGAATTGGCGATCTGATTAAAGATATTTTAAGAAACCCGTATGAAGGCATTGGTAAACCAGAAGCGTTGAAGCACCCATTCAAAGGATATTGGAGTAGAAGAATCGATCGGGAGCACAGACTAATCTATACGGTTAAGGATATGTCGATAGTAATAATTTCCTGCTATTCTCACTACTAATGCTCCTCTGCTTTATACAATTAGTTGCGCTGATCTTCGATTCACAGATCCGTCAGCTGACGGACAGGTTTACACAGATTGTATATCCAGATAATAATCAAAATGCCATTGGCCTGATAATGAAATTTCACCATAAATCAAATTAATATTGATAATTACTTAAATTTGTAGAAACAAGGAAATATGGAAACACTAATTATCAAGCCAAAAGATAAAGCTGAATTAAATTTTTTTCTTGAATTGACCAGAAGAATGGGAATAAAATCTGCTACCATAAATAGCGACGCAGATGAAAGGCTTTTCCAATCCATGGAAAAGAACAAAAAGACGCCTGAGGTTAGCAGGCTTAAAGTGATTGAAACACTTCATCAAATCTTAAATGATGAAAGTTAAATTCTTAACCGGATTTGAAAAAGATATTTCCCAGCTTCACGACAAGGTACTCTCCAGGATCATCCTTGATTGTATAGATCTTTTCGAAAAAGCAAGCCAAATCAGTGCCATACCAAATATAAAACAACCCCAAGGTCATCCTTCTGCATATCGTTACAGAAAAGGAAAGTATAGGATTGGGTTCTATGTAAAGGATGATATTATCACCTTCGCAGCTTTTGATACGCCTGATAAGATCTATCGCAAGTTCCCGAAGTAATAATAAAAAGGAAAATTTGAGGATCTGTGGACAAAAAAAAGAATTAAAATATTGAGGATAAAGTCCTCGGAATAAAAAAAATGATCCGCAGATTAACCTTTGCTGAACCGTCAGCTAATGGTAAAGCAAAACCTTATCAGGTAAAACAAATAAGACAATTAATTTTAAAATATAAACTTAATTTTGACTACGATGAATAAATATGAAATTATTGTTTATTGGAGTCAGGAAGATAATGCCTTTATTGCTGAGGTACCTGAATTGCCTGGTTGCATAGCTGATGGTGAAAATCAGATTGAGGCACTTAATAATGTGAATATTATTATAAATGAGTGGATTGAAACTGCTATTCCGAACAACAGATACATCCCGCAACCAAAAGGAAGGCTTTTGTTTGCATAGATCTCCGCCTATTCAGTGGTAGAAGTTTAGACTCAATTAATTCATGAACATACCTTCTTTTAGGCACCTATCCCAGGTTAATGAAGTGGTTGATTGATTACGTTGAAGGAATAGGATATGATTTTCTGAAAGACAAATAAAGTAGTAAATCCTAATCAGTGTTAATTTATGCTATCTATGGTGAATTCGATTTTCTTTTACCACAGATTACACTGATATCCACAGAAACTAATCCGTGCTAATCAGTACTATCGGTGGTGCCCCTTTTCCAATCTGTGTGATTCTGTGGGAAAAAAAGTCCTCATAAAAAATTTAAGAGTCCACATCCGCCAGCTGGCGGACGGATTCGTGAAATTCGCTTAATATGAAAGTTCTAATTCTTGCCGGCGGCCTTGGTTCCCGCCTATCTGAAGAAACCTCCCTGAAACCAAAACCAATGGTTGAAATAGGGGGAAAGCCTATTCTATGGCATATCATGAAGATCTATTCCCATTACGGATTCAATGAATTCATCATCCTTTGCGGATATAAGGGATATATGATCAAGGAATATTTTGCCAATTATTACAGCCATATGTCCGATATGACGGTCGACATGACCAACAATACCATAACCCACCACGCCAATCATGCCGAACCCTGGAAAGTAACCCTCGTGGATACCGGCCTTGAATCGATGACCGGGCGACGGATCAAAAAAGTTAAAGATTATGTGGGTAAGGAACCCTTTATGCTCACCTACGGTGATGGGGTAGGAGATATTAATATTCCGGAGTTAGTCAGATATCATAAGACTCATGGAAAAGCAATCACCATGACCTCTGTGCAACCCGAAGGACGTTACGGGTCCTTGATTTTAAATGAAAATGAGCAGGTCACCTCTTTCCAGGAGAAGCCTAAAGGGGATGGCGCCTGGATCAATGCAGGTTATTTTGTATGTCAGCCTGAAGTCTTTGATTATATCCCCGATGGAGACCAGGTAATTTTCGAACGCGAGCCACTCGAAGGTTTAGCCCGCGACGGACAGCTCCATGCCTACAAACACGAAGGGTTCTGGAAACCGATGGATACCCAGCGCGATAAAAGCCAGCTGGAGGAGTTGATTGAAAAGGGGAAAGCGCCGTGGATTAAGTGGTGAAAAATTAAGTTACACAAAGTCGCTCAAAGTTTAACACAACGTTTCACAAAGGACACTTAGTGAAACTTCATGAAAACTTTGTGCTACATTGTGCTACAAAAATGAGTTATGAAACATCTTTTCAACAGCATTTATAAAAACAGAAAAGTACTAATTACAGGCCATACTGGGTTTAAAGGCTCCTGGCTTTGTTTGCTACTGCATAAACTGGGTGCAGATGTTTATGGCTATGCATTAGATCCCCCCACAACTCCAAGTCTTTTCGAAGAGGCCAAAGTCAGTGAGATCATGACCTCCTTTATCGGAGATATCCGTGACTTGCCGAATTTGCAAAAGATCATGCAGCAGGTTCAGCCCGAGATCGTGATTCACATGGCTGCGCAACCCTTAGTCAGGGAGTCGTATAAAATACCCGTTGAAACCTATGCCATCAATGTGATGGGAACGGTTCATCTGTTGGAAGCCTGCCGGAATACCAAAAGTGTCAAGGCAATAGTCAATGTAACGACCGATAAATGCTATGAGAATAAAGAGTGGCACTGGGGTTACCGCGAGAATGAACCTATGGGAGGATATGATCCCTATTCAAATAGTAAAGGTTGTTCCGAATTGGTGACTTCCTCTTACCGTAACTCCTATTTTAATCCGGCAAAATATGCAGAACATGGAGTCGCCGTGGCTTCTGCCCGTGCAGGAAATGTAATCGGTGGGGGAGACTGGGCTAACGATCGTTTAATCCCCGATTTTATCCGCGCCATATCGAAAGGGGAAGAGGTTCAGATCCGTAGTCCTTATGCGATCCGTCCATGGCAGCATGTGCTCGAACCATTAACCGGATATTTAACGCTCGCGGCAAAACTCTATTCCGAAGGTCCCAAATATGCCGAAGGGTGGAACTTTGGTCCCGATGACCGGGATGCCCGGAATGTGGAGTGGATCACCAAAACCATTTGTGAACTCTGGGGTGATGGCGCCTCATTCAGCATCGATACCAATCCCCAGCCGCATGAAGCGAACTACTTAAAGCTCGACTGTTCCAAAGCCAAAGCCGATTTAGATTGGATCCCCAGATGGAATATTGAAACCACCCTAAAATCCATTGTTGACTGGAACAAAGCATTTATCGCAGGTGAAAATATCAGGAAGGTCACTGAAGAACAAATAGAACAATATTTCAACTGAATATTTAGTCGAAAGGAATCCGTTAAATCCGTAGAAATCTGTGAAATCCAAAATTCGTGTAATTCGTCTAAATTCGTGTAATTCGTAATTTCCAGTAATTCGTCTGTAAAACAGATGTGGACAAAAGTTGATTTCCTTGTAAACCTATATTTTTAGAAAAAGTATACCTTTGAATATAAAACAACAAAGAAAAAATATTGAAATTATTTGTCGTGGTACCGGATTGCACCGGCCTGATCTAGATGAGGATCTTTCAGTAACTGGCATTATTGAAGGCAAATTTGGGTATTGAAAAAACCAACAAAATGACTACAAATAGGAATGACAATTTTGAAGATGAATTTAAGCAAATTGGCATGAACTCATTTTTCGGAAATGAGGATGATAAAAACATTAATTGGAAAGAATTCTTTCAATTGACTGATGATGAGAAATTTTATACAGCAAATAATGATCAAATTATTGAAGATGATAAAGAAGAAGATAAGATAT
>Ga0364922_10065_pt1 | contig 60163 bp, 45 predicted proteins | sample ExccelJu500001D4_2_FD_206955 | JGI IMG/M metagenome (GOLD analysis project Ga0364922, IMG submission 206955) | Enriched cells from Trout Bog Lake Hypolimnion, Wisconsin, USA - BchlTB.June20.5000.01.D4 | ecosystem: Environmental > Aquatic > Freshwater > Lake > Hypolimnion/Profundal zone | place...
CATTATCTTCGAAGAGTGAATTTGCCCAGCTTGGTCCACGTCCCTCTTGATTAGCACAATAAGGCGTTGTTGGTAAGTTTCCACCGAAGATAGATGAACAACCTGTAGCATTAGCGATCAGTAAACGATCTCCAACTAACTGAGTAAGAAGTTTAATATATGGTGTCTCGCCACAACCTGCGCAGGCCCCAGAAAATTCAAATAATGGAGTAACAAACTGAGTTCCTTTGATAGTTGTAATATCAACGGAGGCTCGATCCACATCAGGAAGTGACATGAAGAAGTCCCAGTTTTTCTTTTCTTCAACTAAGTTATCCAATTGAGGCACCATGTTAATGGCTTTATGCTTAGGATCGGCTTTATCTTTAGCGGGACATACCTGCACGCAAAGCGTACAGCCAGTGCAATCTTCAGGAGCCACTTGGAGTGTATACTTCTGATTTTGATGTTCTGGGGAACGAAACGCAGTGGATTTAAATGATTCAGGAGCGTTAGCTAATTCTGCTTCAGGAAAGAATTTAGCGCGTATAGCAGCGTGCGGGCATACCATCACACATTTGTTACATTGAATACAAATGGATGAATCCCACTTTGGTATCTCTAGCGCAATGTTACGCTTTTCATAGCGAGCTGTTCCTGTAGGCCAGCACCCATCACAGGGAATTGCACTCACAGGCATAATATCACCCTGCTCAGCTAGTAACTTAGCAGTGATATTACGAACAAAGTCCGGTGCATTCGAATACGTAGGAGGTATAGTTGCAAGTGATGTTAAATCTGCAGTCTCAGGTATTTTAACTTCATGCAGTCCAGCAAGTGCAGCATCAACCGCTGCATAATTCATTTTAACGATCTGTTCACCTTTTTTACCGTATGTTTTATCAATTGATTTCTTAATATGCTTAATTGCCTCATCTTGTGACAAGACTCCAGACAGTGCAAAAAAACAGGTCTGTAATACGGTATTAGTTCTTCTGCCCATACCGCTTGTTTGCGCAACTTGCGTTGCATCGATAACAAATAATTTAAGGCGTTTTGATATGAGTGTAACTTGCCACTCGCGCGGTAATTTCTTCCACGTTTCTTCTGCACTGTAAGGCGAATTAAGCAGTACGGTAGCACCTGGAGCTGCATACTTAAGCACATCAGTTCTACCAATAAAATTAAATTGGCTGCAGGCTACGAAATTGGCACTTTGTATAAGATAGGGAGCACGAATCGGATTAGGACCAAAGCGCAAATGCGATGTAGTCATAGATCCAGATTTCTTTGAATCATATACAAAGTAGCCTTGAGCAAAATTAGACGTCTGCTCACCGATAATTTTAATCGAATTTTTGTTAGCACCTACCGTTCCATCGGCACCAAGACCCACAAACACACAGCGCCGAACGTCTGATGCCTCAAGATCGAAACTAGCATCCACTGCGAGTGATTTATGGGTTACGTCATCAATAATTCCGACTGTAAAATGATTAAATGGATTATCTTGTTTAAGGTGATCATAAACAGCTTTCGCCATGGCAGGCGTAAACTCTTTAGATCCTAAACCGTATCTACCACCAATAACGCGTACATTCGAATCTGATTCAGCGATTGCACTTTGTACGTTTAAATAAAGAGGCTCACCAAGTGATCCCGGCTCTTTAGTTCGGTCAAGTACAGCAATCGATTTTACTGTTTTGGGTAACGCTTTTCTAAATGCTTCAACATTAAAGGGCTGAAATAATCTAACTGAAAGTACACCAACCTTTTCACCTTTCGATTGAAACCAAGCTACAGTTTGAGCAAGTGTTTCAACACTACTTCCCATCGAAACAACAACCCGCTCTGCTTGAGGATCTCCTGTATAATCAAAGAGATGGTACTGACGACCCGTAACCTCAGCAAACTTGTCCATGGTCTCTTGCACTATTTTAGGGAGTTGATCGTAAAATTTATTTACCGCTTCCCTACCTTGAAAATAAACATCCGGATTTTGAGCTGTACCACGAAGCGTAGGACGATCTGGACTCATTGCTCTTTCACGAAATGCGTTAATATCATCTTCTGAAATAATCCTCTTTATTTCATCATTATTTAATAATGAAAGCTTAGTGACTTCATGAGATGTTCTGAAACCATCAAAGAAGTGAATAAAGGGAACACGTGATCTGTAACTCGCTACATGAGCTATAAGCGCCAAATCATGCGCTTCCTGACCAGAGTTACTACACAGGAGCACACATCCTGTAGCGCGGCATGCCATGACGTCTTGATGATCACCGAAAATAGATAAGCCTTGTGCTGCTATTGCTCTTGCACTGACGTGCATTGTAAACGGCAAGAGTTCACCTGCTATTTTATATAAATTTGGAATCATTAACAGTAGCCCTTGCGAGGCTGTAAAAGTCGTTGTTAATGCTCCCCCTAATAGCCCTCCGTGCACTGTACCTGCCACACCTGCCTCTGACTGCATTTGTACCACACGAGGCACCTGACCCCACAGGTTTAATTTTCCAGCAGCTGCCCATTCATCACACGTCTCTGCCATCGTGGATGACGGAGTAATAGGATATATGGCTATTAGCTCATTTAAACGGTATGCAACAGAGGCCACAGCTTCACTTGCATCACACGTTACATACGACACGGCAGGAGTAGTTCTAAGACTAGGCATAATAATAACTTAACAGTGATATCTAAGAGAGTCTTAAGTATGCCACTTTATGGCCCACCAATCTGCGCAGTTATTGTCTTTTACTAAGCAAGAACTTCCGCATGAGCACAAAAAACGCGTAAAGCTAACAACCCATTCTCAAAACTACTAAGGCTACTTTGAAGATATGCTTATATACATAATGTCTATTTATAACAACACGTTGACAACCATACAAAATGACATACAAATGAAATACATGCCTGATATATTTACAGTTAGATTAAGCAAAGAAGAACAAAGTGTTCTCGAAAAACGCTCAAAAAGAGCTGGCATGAAAAAAGCCACTTTTATTCGCAAGTTAATACTTGATGAAGAAATAGTGACAGGTAACGACCTCCTATCCTGGGCCAACAGAAATGCAGGAAATGAAAAACTACGTATTTCTAAAGTAAAATGAAAAACTGCTTACTAGACTCTTCATTCGTAATAGATCTATTTAATGAAGTAGCAGATAATCAACGTGGACCAGCACATTTGTGGCTAAAACGAAATTCTAATAATACACTATGGGTTTCTCCTATAACCTATGCGGAAGTTTTAGAAGGCGCTAATGACGAACAATTAGTTAGAGAAGCTTTCAGAGCATTTAGATGGCAAACAATTGGAAAGCAACAAGCTGATCGTGTAGCGCTAAATCAGCGTAGGTCGAATAAACGGATGGGAGAAAACGATGCATGGCAAGTTGCGATAGCAAGCTGTATAGATGCAATTATAGTTGGTCATGACTCTAATGCTTTTTCTCGTCTTGGAACAAGGTACGAGGATCACCATCTTTAAAAATAAAAGTATGGTTTAAAGCTAATGCCGTCATTGTCTTATAGTGATCAATTTACTGAACTAAAAAGTCGAATTTCTGGAGACTTATCTTGGGATAAATCGAGCAGACTTCTTTATTCAACGGACGCGTCTGAATACCAAGAAACACCTCGTGCTATTGCACGTCCTAGCTGTGACGCTGACGTAAAAGCTATTATTGATTTCGCAAACACTAACCAGATAAGTGTTATTGCACGGGGTGCCGGCACTTCTCTAGCAGGACAAGTTGTAGGTGGTGGAATCATCGTTGAGACTAGTCATGGATTAAATCGCATTCTGAGTTTAGATACGTCTAAACGCACCGTTCGTGTACAGCCGGGTGTCGTAAGAGATGAACTTAACAGATATTTAAAACCTTTCGGTCTCTTCTTTGCACCTGAAACCTCAACAGCTAATCGCGCTACAATTGGTGGCATGGTTGGGAATAATTCATGCGGCGCTAATTCAATTGTATACGGTAGTACGCGTGACCACTTAGTTTCAGCACGCGGTTACTTAAGTGATGGTACTGAAGCTACATTTAGCGCACAGGATAACAATTCGTTCAAATCAGACTCAGTAGATAGCTCTTTAAACTCTACTATCTACAAAACAATCTACACCCTTTTAAGTGACTCCCAGAATCAAGCATTAATCACTGAGCATTTTCCAAAGCCTAGCGTAACGCGTCGCAATACAGGTTACGCACTTGATTCACTGCTTGATTCACACCTATTCAATAAAGCATCTAATAAACCCTTTAATCTGTGTAAACTTATTGCCGGATCTGAAGGAACTTTATTTTTCGGAGTTGAATATGAACTGAACTGCGAACCATTGCCTGCCGAACCCGCACTTCTATGTGCTCATTTCTCATCAGTTAACGAAGCCCTTAAATCAGTTAATACAGCATTAAAATATAAACCGAGTGCCGTTGAATTGATTGATAAACATGTACTAGATTGCACGAAAGAGAATCTTAACCAAATTAAGAATCGCTTTTTCATTCAAGGTGATCCCGGTGCAATTCTCGTAATCGAATTGCGCGATAATGACCGTAAAAATATTCAAGACAGAGCCGTTTCTTTAATCGAAGCATTCAAGCAAAACAACACAGGTTATGCTTACCCTCTCTTGTTTGGTGAAGACGCAGCTCGTGTCTGGGATTTAAGACGCGCAGGACAAGGATTACTTTCCAACGTTGAAGGCGATGCAAAGCCTAGAGAAATTGTAGAAGACACGGCAGTAGCTGTCGAAGATCTACCTGCCTACATTGAGGAATTTGATTCTCTTATGAAGGGTAAATACGGAATAGCCTGTGTTTACTATGCCCATGCTGGTGCAGGAGAACTCCATACACGCCCCCTCTTTAATTTAAAAACTAAAGAAGGACTTCACATGTTTAGGGCTATTGCTACTGACGTAGCCGCTTTAGTTAAAAAATACCGCGGTTCCCTTAGTGGAGAACATGGAGACGGCCGCTTACGTGGTGAATTTATTAGCTACATGGTTGGCCCTGAGTGCTATACCATGATGCGTCGAATCAAAGAAACCTTCGATCCTAAGGGTATACTGAATCCGGGGAAAATTATAGACACCCCGCCTATGGATACATCCCTTCGCCATAGCCATACAGAAGTTACGCATGAATACAAAACGAGTTTCGATTTTAGTAAGTCTGGCGGTATTTTACGTGCTACAGAAAAATGCAATGGGTCTGGTGATTGCTTAAAATCTCACTTAACCGCGGGAACCATGTGTCCAAGCTACATGGCAACACGAAATGAAAAAGATTCAACACGTGGACGCGCTAACTTACTTCGTCACGCATTAAGTCATCCTAGTAAATCAGATGAGCCTTGGACAGAACCTGGATTGGCCGAAGCGATGCAGCTATGTCTCTCCTGTAAAGCCTGTAAGTCAGAGTGCCCATCCAGTGTCGACATGACACGACTAAAAGCAGAGTGGCTAAACCAAACACATCAAGTACGAGGTATACCACTGAGATCACAACTCATCTCTCGTTTTAGCCAGATACAGCGCCTTGGAATGATTGCTCCCTACGTTTATAATTGGGCTATCAGTAATAAGCTAACCGCTAGCGTGATTAAAAGGAGTGCTGGGTTTGCTTCTAAGCGGTCACTCCCAAAACTAAATACCTTTACATTTAAAACATGGTACAAAACCCATGCAAACAAACCAGGAACCAACTACGATAAAAAAGTTTATCTTTTTTGCGATGAATTCACTAACTATAACGATGTTCATATTGGGATAAAATGTGTAAGCCTACTTAACCAACTCGGCTATTATGTTGAAATTCCTGAACATACCGAGAGTGCCCGTGCATCACTTTCAAAAGGAATACTCAGCCATGCAAAAAAATGTGCTGAAGAAAATATTTTAGCCTTTAGATCACGAGTTTGTAAGGAAACTCCGCTCATAGGAATTGAACCCTCTGCTATCTTAAGCTTCCGAGATGAATACCTGGATTTAGTAGATCCTTCGCTTAAAACAGATGCCATTGCCCTTTCAAAAAATACGTTTCTTTTTGAAGAATTTATCGCTCAAGAAATCGATCAAGGCCGCATACATTCGGAAGCATTTATTGAAGAAAAAAAATCTATTTTAGTTCATGGGCATTGTCACCAAAAAGCCCTATCCAATATGCAGAGTGTGATCAAAATGCTTAGCCTACCTAAGGGATATCAAGTAAGCGAAATCCCATCAGGTTGTTGCGGTATGGCTGGATCTTTTGGCTACGAAAAAGAGAATTACCCAATCTCTAATCAAATCAGTGAACTTGTTCTTTTGCCTGCTATTCGTAAAGCATCTGAAGCAACCATTATTGCCGCATCGGGAACCAGTTGCCGTCATCAAATTAAGGACGGAGTAGATAGAACTGCATTACATCCTATCGAAATTTTATTTAACGCACTTAAGCCAGTTTAGGAGAATGTTGTAGTTCGAGTTGGCTACGCAGTGCCAACATAAACAAGTCAGGATTATCGACACTAAGGAGTAAACTTTCTGCACCGATACGCGGGATATAAACCGTGCGTTTTTTATCTGAGATAAATACAAGTGCACGCTCCCCGCCGCGCAATGCGTACTCACCAGAATAATAACCAGGAAGCCCTGTACCCCAAAGTTTCCATCTCAGTGACTGAGGTACTTTTCGACTGATATCTATAAGACACATTTCATTTAACTTTAATGATGAAAGTGCAATCGTATCTCCAAACATATCTCCTTTTATTGCAAGATGTGTGGGTGTTATTTCGTAGACGACTTTTTTTGAACGATCAAAAAAACGTAATAAAAATGAAGATATAAGATATAGCCCTATACCAAAGATGAGGCCAAAACGAAACAGGTGCGCGAAAAAAAATAAACATCCAAAGCTAAGCAAAGCTCCACCAAGAGCTATGCTTTCTCTAAAGATCACCTGATTTTTATCTTCAGAGCGTGCAATTAGGAAACGATGCGTCATTTTCTCTATTTAAGTAATATCATTTAACCTGATTACACAAGCATGAGGCACTATGTATTTAACTCGCTAAATGAGACACTTTAGCGTGTTCTTATTGTATGCCTTTTAAGCAACTCGGCCTATCCGACATCATTTTACAGGGAGTATCTGCCGCTGGCTATACTGAGCCTACACCTATTCAGTTAAGAGCCATTCCCGTAATCCTTGAGGGCAAAGATCTCATCGCCTCAGCTCAGACAGGTACAGGTAAAACAGCCTCTTTTGCGTTACCTATTCTTTCCAAATTAGGTGCACACAAACCAGGCGGGCCACGCGTTTTAATTCTTGAACCAACGCGTGAACTTGCAGCTCAAGTTGAAACCGCGTTTAGAGACTTTTCTCGTTTCACGAATTTAAGAGCAACCGTACTTCATGGCGGTGTAGGCTATGGAAAACAGCGTAATGAACTACGCAGTGGTACAGACGCTGTTGTTGCAACCGTTGGTCGCTTAATGGATTTCATCAAGGACGGTACCTTAAAATTAGCAACCATTGAAGTCCTCATTCTTGACGAGGTAGATCGCATGTTAGACATGGGATTTATTCATGACGTAAAAACAATTATTCAGCGCTGCCCACCTAAACGCCAAACGCTTTTTTTCTCAGCAACTGTACCTCCTGAAATTAGCCAAATTGCTTCGTTTGCGCTTAAGAATCCAGCCCGCATAGAAATTGGTGTCGCTCGATCGGTTAATAATTCAATTACACACGCGATCTATCCGGTAGCACATGAACAAAAGTTTGATCTACTCTTAGCACTGCTCGAAAAAACAGATTTTGAAAGTGTACTCATTTTTTCACGCACAAAACATGGCGCAGACCGTATAGCTACACGTTTAAGAGGCAAAAATCACAGCGTAGCCGTACTCCACGCAAACCGTTCACAGAATCAAAGAATTGAAGCGCTCGAAGGTTTTAAAAGCGGTCGCTACGAACTCATGGTTGCTACTGATATTGCTGCACGAGGCATCGACGTAGCAGGCGTTTCTCACGTCATTAACTATGATGTACCTGAAAATCCTGAAGACTATGTACATCGTATCGGAAGAACTGGCCGCGCACTGGCTGTAGGTGATGCCTATACCCTTTCTACCCCAGAAAACGAATCTGATGTTAGGGACATTGAGCGCTTTATTGGTAAACAGATACCACGACTTAAACTTCCTGGTTTCGAATACAAGGCGTTAAGTGTAGTTAAGGCAGTTGCCAAAGTGCATCAAGCCTACCAAGGCCGTAGAGCAACCAAACAACCCCACGGTAAGGCAAAATTTGGTGGTCGTTGGAGGCGTTGAGTAATATCTAAAGCGAACAGATTTGGTCATTATCTGTTCGTTTTGTGTTAAAAGATTATAAATGGCTCTTTTTTTTCGTGCCATCTCGGCACGAAGTGGTACACAATTGCTCAGTACCCCTACTACATACTCCATGACTAGGCTCTTAGCTGCAATTCGTGTCCTTTGTCTTATATTCGTCGCGTGCATTTTCATCAATGCTCTGCACGCTCAAACGGCACCTTCTATAACGACCCAGCCCTCAAGCAAGACGATCAATCAAGGGACCTCTACGACTTTTACAATCGTAGCAAGCGGAACCTCATTGACTTACCAGTGGATGTTTAATGGCTCTGCCATTTCTGGCGCTACAGCTGCAAGCTATACCATCTCAAGCCCTACCCCACATAATGCAGGGAACTATACGTGTGTTGTTACCTCTGCTGGTACAGCAAGTACAACAAGCTCTACAGCTACGTTACTTGTATATGTACCCTACGTAGTGAGAACCATTGCCGGATCTGCTTATACGATGGGCTCTACAAATGCCACTGGATCAGCCGCTTCTTTTCTTAGTCCCCAATCACTGGTAGCAGACAGTTCAGGAAACCTCTATGTTGCTGACACAGGCAATAGCATCATTCGAAAAATTACTCCGCAAGGAGTGGTTACTACTTTTGCTGGAACCGCCGGAATTACAGGTACCACGGACGGTCCAGGTTCTGTTGCACTTTTCAATTACCCTTGTGGTATCGCAATCGACCCAAGTGGTAATCTTTATGTAGCTGATACTTATAACTGTACTATTCGTAAGATCACTCCTGCAGGAGTTGTAAGTACCCTAGCAGGTCAGGCCCCTACTGCTGCCATACCTAGCCCTATTAATGCTGGATCCACCAATGCTACAGGAACCTCTGCTAAATTTAATTTCCCTAGAGGTGTAGCCTGTGACGGTGCTGGAAATGTATACGTTGCTGACACAATTAATGGAGCTATTCGTAAAATAACATCTGCTGGAGTTGTAACAACTATAGCTGGATCCGCTGCCAATACAGCCCAGAGTTTAGACGGAAATGGAACTGCGGCACGCTTTGACTATCCCTACGGCATAGCATCGGATGTAAGCGGTAACTTATGGGTTGCTGATACCTCAGGACAAACAATCCGTGCTGTAACACCCGCTGGCGTTGTTACTACACCCGCTGGACTTGCTGGTAATGCAGGAAGCTCTGGAGGAACCGGCAGTGTTGCTCGTTTTAATCAACCTGCATCTATTGCGGTAGATAGCACAGGAAATCTTTATATTGCTGATCAAGTTAATAGCACGATTCGCATGATTTCTCCGACTGGAGACGTATCAACTTTAGCAGGACTTGCTGGAAACGTTGGTCAAACAGATGCTGCCGGATCTTCTGCTCGTTTTTATAATCCGTTTGGAATAGCAGTTGATATTGGTGGCAATGTTTATGTAGCCGATACCCAAGGAGAAACAATTCGTATCGCAACTCCACAAACTCCCGATTTATTTGCACCAACTATTCAAACTCAGCCAGTAGGATCAACAATCATACAGTCTAATTCCTACACGTTCACAGTAGTTGCGAGTGGTAATCCTCTACCCTCATATCAATGGATGTTAGGTGGCATACCGATACCAGGCGCTACCGCATCAACCTATACTATTGCAAGCGCTCAAGGCACAGATGCAGGCTCTTATACCGTTGTCATTACCAATTCGATAGGATCAATAACGTCGAACGCGGTAACCCTCAATGTTACTACTATACCTGTCATAACCGCTGCTCCAGTTGCAACAACAGCCTTAACAGGAAGTACAGCAACACTAAGCGTAAGCGCTTCTGGAACAGGGCTTGGCTACCAGTGGTATTATAACAATGTTGCTATTACAGGAGCAACAAGTGCCACCCTAAACCTTACTAATGTAGCTACCTATCAACGTGGTAACTATTCTGTGGTCGTAATGAATTCGGCTGGAAGCGTAACTTCCACATCCGCTCCATTAAGTATTTCTACAAATGCACGCTTAGTAAATCTATCCAGTAAAGCAAACGTAGGTACTGGTTCTTCAAATCTAACAGCAGGTCTTGTTATTGGTGGAACAGGATCTAAAAACCTACTCTTACGTGGTATAGGTCCAACCCTTTCAAACTTTGGAGTTAGCGGGGCTTTAGCTAAGCCACAACTTACACTCTATAATACAGCATCAACTGTATTAGCTACTAATTCCGGATGGGGAGGTACAACAGCTTTGAGTAATTTGTTTACTCAAGTAGGTGCATTTTCCTTAGCCACTACTTCCTCTGATGATGCTTTAGCACAAACGCAGTCTGCAGGTGCCTATACAATTCAAATTACAGGAGCTAATTCGACAACTGGTATTGGCATGGCAGAAATCTATGATGCAGATACTGGAAATCCGTCTGCACGCTTAGTTAATATTTCATCACGTGCGAATGTAGGAGTGGGCTCCAGTGCTTTAGTTGCTGGTTTTGTTATCGCTGGAACTTCATCTGAAACCGTTCTAATTCGTGGTGTAGGACCAACATTAGGCACCAATTACGGGTTAACAGGTGTTCTCGCACGGCCTAGCATTATTGTACAAAATTCGGCAGGTACTTCCGTTGGAACTAACTCAGGTTGGGGCGGTACAACCACTCTAACACAAATTTTCAATTCCGTTGGTGCTTTCTCCCTTCCTACAACATCACTCGATGCAGCACTCGTTGTAACCTTAGCTCCCGGAGCATACACAGCAACCCTAACCGGCGTAGGCAGTACAACCGGTGTAGGATTACTTGAAATCTACGAAGTCCCTTAAGACCTATTAGTAGCGATAGTGCTCAGGCTTATAAGGGCCTTCTGCAGGAACCCCTAAATACTGAGACTGCTTTGGTGTTAATACAGTTAATTTAACACCAATTTTTTCTAAGTGTAAGCGCGCAACTTCCTCATCCAAGTGCTTAGGCAAACGGTAAACACCTGCTTTATAAGTTGCCCTATTCTTCCAAAGATCAATCTGGGCAAGTGTTTGGTTAGTAAACGAATTGGACATAACAAAGGATGGATGTCCAGTAGCACAGCCTAAATTCACTAAGCGACCCTCAGCTAGCATATAAATGCTATTACCTGTGCTAAATGTAAACTTATCATACTGTGGCTTGATAGTTACACGTTTAACATCACTTGCTTCGAGTAAACGAGCATACTGAATTTCAGTATCGAAGTGACCAATGTTACATACAATGGCTTGATCCTTCATCTTGCGCATATGATCAAGGGTGATCACATCGCAGTTACCTGTAGTAGTAACATAAATATCAGCATGACCTAATGTGTCTTCAACAGTTTTAACCTCAAAGCCTTCCATGGCTGCTTGAAGCGCATTAATTGGATCGATTTCTGTAACTATCACACGTGCACCGAATCCACGTAACGAGAAGGCAGAACCTTTACCTACGTCACCGTATCCGCAGACACAAGCAACCTTACCTGCGATCATAACATCGGTAGCGCGTTTTAGACCGTCAGCGAGAGACTCACGGCATCCATAAAAATTATCGAATTTTGATTTTGTTACAGAGTCATTTACATTGATTGCAGGAACTAAAAGTTTTCCTTGTTCATGCAATTGATAGAGACGGTGTACACCCGTTGTTGTTTCTTCAGAAACACCCTTCCAGTCTTTAACAATTGTATGGAATATATTTGGCGATTCTTTAGCGATACGTTTCAGTAAGGCCTTAACGACACCCTCTTCTTCAGTCTCAGAAGGAGAATCTACCCACTTACTACCGTTCTCCATTTCATAGCCCTTATGCAGTAAAAGTGTTACATCACCACCATCATCTACGACTAATTCTGGACCTTTACTGCCTGGAAAAAGCACTGCTTTCCATGTACAGTCCCAGTATTCAACTAATGATTCGCCTTTCCAGGCAAACACAGGAACTCCAGCTTTAGCAATTGCTGAAGCAGCGTGATCTTGGGTCGAAAAAATATTACATGAAGCCCAGCGTACATTAGCACCTAAATCTACAAGTGTCTCAATGAGTACCGCAGTTTGAATTGTCATGTGCAAAGAACCAGTCACACGAACACCTTTAAGAGGCTTTTCTTTGCCGAACTTTTTTCTAACCGACATCAAACCTGGCATTTCATGCTCGGCGACATCAATTTCTTTGCGACCCCACTCAGCTAGGCTAAGATCGCGTACTTTAAAATCCTGAAGTGAATGTGCAGTAGACATAAAATGTAATTTCTAGTGTTTATTTTGCAGCGTTAAGTAATTCCTTAACTTTGTTCGTCTGCTCCCAAGGGAGTTCTGCCTTACCAAAATGACCGTAGTTAGTGGTAGAACGGTAAATTGGACGCAGGAGATCAAGCTGCTTGATGATTTGCGCTGGTTTAAATCCAAACACTTTTCTTACAGCGTTACTGATCACCTGATCAGGTACTTTTGATGTACCCATCGTGTCCACACAGATACTTACAGGTTCTGGATATCCAATTGCGTAAGCAACTTGTAGTTCACAAACATCCGCTAAACCAGATGCGACAACATTTTTCGCTACCCAGCGGCACATATATGCAGCAGAGCGGTCAACCTTGGATGGATCCTTACCGGAGAAAGCACCACCACCGTGACGACCCCAGCCACCGTACGTATCGACAATAATCTTACGTCCAGTTAAACCCGAATCACCCTCTGGTCCACCGATAACAAATCGACCCGTTGGGTTAATTAAAAACTGTGTTGAGCTATCTAACATCGAAGCTGGAATGACTTTCTTAATAACATTCTCGATTAAGAAATCACGTATCTCTGAATGCTTTGCGTTAGCTGTGTGCTGAGTAGAAATAACTACGTTTACTACTTTTGATGGCTTTCCATTTTCGTAGCGTATGGATACTTGTGATTTAGCATCAGGACGAAGCCATGGTGCTTGTCCACTCTTACGAAAACGGGTTACTTCACGGCCAAGGCGATGAGCAAACATGACCGCTGAAGGCATGAGTTCAGGCGTTTCATTACATGCATAACCGAACATCAAGCCCTGATCCCCTGCTCCTTGTTCTGCTGTGTCTTTACCATCCACTGCACGCGCATCTACGCCTTGTGCGATATCGGGCGATTGACGTGTGAGTAAATTATGAATGAACACGCGGTCCGCATGAAAAACATCGTCATCATTAACATAGCCAATGTCGCGAATAGCACCGCGTACAATTTGCTCATAGTTTAATTTTGCGGATGTCGTGATTTCACCAGCAATCACCACTTGATTTGATTTAACAAGTGTTTCGCAAGCGACACGACTTGTTGGATCTTGCTCTAAGCAAGCGTCCAAAACGCTGTCTGAAATTAAGTCAGCAACTTTGTCTGGGTGACCTTCACCAACAGACTCGGATGAAAATACGAATGAATCAGCCATGGTAGTATACCTGAATAAACCCACCCGACAGACTTCCTGCAAGTATAATATCAACGTATACCGATTATATGATACGTATTTATAAATACTTATCCAACATACACTTAATTTATAACGACCTTAGCGATATAGCGCAGTTGTTGGAGTCGCCGTTAACACGTTGTATTGACGAATTGCCAACTTCCACCAAGCAGACAATCCCTCAGGCGGATGACTCCATAATTCACGATGTAGCCAAATTAAAGACTCTGCATCTAGCAAGATAGCCATCTTCTCCTTAAGCGTGAAGTCTTTAGGACCATCTCTGAGGAGTCGTTGACGCAATTGCATAAACCACTCCCGTGATTCAACACTGGGTTTACGCTGACGTAGTAGTGCAATATGCATTGCATTGATATAAGGATCTAATACGGCCTGCATGAGGCCGTAATCTGCACGTAGTGGCTCAAACGGTGGCAAGTGTCTGTAACACTCACTCATGTTTTCACTTAGCTCCGTTAATTCACGTGGTGGAGCGGATTCCTCAGGTGTTAAGAAAATACCTGCATCTCTGGCTGCTCTTCCAACAACCGCTTTACTCAGCAAAATGGAAAGCGGAATGGAACATACAAGTCCTGCTATAACGGGACTTAACCACCAAAAATAAGAGGGTAAAACTAAATAAGCACCAATTCCCCATATAATACCTAATACGACTTGTGAGCCGTGTGTAATAATCGCCTCTCTCCAATCCGTACCGTCCTCATTTGCTTGTCTATTCTGAGTAGCCCAAGACACGCCCTGTCCAAGAAGCGTGTACACTACAAAGCGCGAATTAAATACCATATTAATTGGTGCAAGGAGTGTTGAAATAATCAACTCAAGTAGCGTACTTAAAATAAGTTTAACTCGGCCTCCGTATTTTTTTACTTCATCAGGATTACCTAACACGGCCGTAGCACTTACAATTTTAGGCGTAAATAGTAACACCATAGTAAACACAAACAAGGTCAGTGCTTCAGGAACTTTTATGTGGTAACCAAAAAACGAAGTCGTATCAGGCATTCTAAATATCCCTACTTTATCTAGCTGTGCTTCATTCCAAGCGTTAATCAAACCAAGCAATAAAAAGAGCATCCATAAAGGAGACGAAACATACCCCAAAACTCCCATAAACAAATGAAAACGACTTGCTGGTCTAAAGCCTCTAGCTGTGAGGAGCCAGGTGTGTTGCATATTACCTTGGCACCAGCGTCTATCACGCTTGGCACTATCAATGAGGGTTGGTGGACATTCTTCGTAACTTCCCTCTAAATCATGCGCAAGCCACACAGCCCAACCAGCTTTACGCATCAATGCTGCCTCAACAAAGTCGTGGGATAATATTTTACCGCCAAAAGGCTCTACCCCAGGAAGACCCGGTAAAGCACAATGATCCATAAACGGTTGAACACGAATAATTGCATTATGTCCCCAGTAATTACCATCATGCTGTTGCCAGTAATTCATTCCAGCTAGAAAGATTGGGCTATATAATCGATTCGCGAACGCCTGCATTCTCGCGTATAAACTTTCTCCGTAAATAAGTCGTGGAGCAGTTTGAATAATACCTACAGATGGATTTTCCTCCATCATCGCGACTAGTTTAACAAGAGCATCCCCAGTCATCACAGAATCCGCATCGAGAACAACCATATAACGGTATCTCTTCCCCCAGCGTCTTAAAAAATCTGCTACATTACCTGCTTTTTTATTAATCGCTTGTCTACGCTTACGGTAAAAAACATTACCAAAACCGCCTACTTGTTTACAAAGCTCAATCCAGGCAACTTCCTCCTGAATCCACTGATTTGGTTTATTAGAGTCACTTAAAATAAAGAAATCGAAATGCTCCATTCGTCCTGTCGCTTTAACAGACTCAATAATTACACGAATGCCTTCAAAAACTCGGCTTACATCTTCATTAAAAACTGGAATAATAATAGCTGTCGGCGCAAAACGCATATTTTCAGGTTTAGGGAGCGTTTTCATAATCCGAGCACTATCTCCGCCACGATTAATCACATAATAGCCAAACATAGCTGAACAAAAACCAGCAGCTATATGGCCAAACATGGTAACAAAAAGTACAAGCAGTACTACTTGTACACGCGTAATTCCATCGCGCCAAAAAAGATCCGCCATAAACCAGGTAGCAACACTGGTTAAAAAGAAAATTGCCGAGAAAAACACAAAGCGTCTTCTAATCAAACGCTTCTCAGTCATTTCAGAATTTAAAAAAACATTCATATGCGCGACTTAACGTGTCATACGGAATACCATAATGAGTGCACCTAAGAAGATCACCCACAGTATCAGTGTTTTAACGATTGGCCATTTACTAACTCGTTCAAGAGTATCACCAGCTGCTTCAGTAATAATACCTAAATCAATAGGACGAGGTACCATGCTTGAAAGAGATAAGTCAGGTCCAGCCTCTAAAGATTTTTCACGCATACTAGATACAAACTCTTGAGGTAAATCCTTATTTTGTAAGAAAGCATACGGCCACTTATTTGGTCCGTCACATAACAGCAGCGCAACACGTCCATCGACAGCTATGCGCTCATGCGGCTGTTTAGGTTTATTTAATACAAAAGAAAACCATTCATCCATTTTTTCCTCAATCACCTCAGCAGCAACAACAACAGGTTCTAATTTTGGATTTGCAGCATGCCGTTCAGCAGCCTCCTTCATAACTAATTGTAAAAGTTGTAGTTGATGTAGCCGATTATCAATTCGATGTGCTCGAATATAATCTTCAACTCTTCCATATGCAATATTCCAAACCTCTTCGGTACCTGATGTAGGACGAAGGTTTGATGGAATCTCTACTGAAATCATGGAGTTGCTACTCATTTACACAATTTACTGCTGCCACAAATAACTCCATGTCTCTGTTAATATACCCGAAGGACGTCTAAGATAACACCTTAACTCAACAGGACGATTTGAACCATCTGGTTTAATTGCAATATTTGCTCTCCAAGTACCATTAATTGAATTACGCTCAACTGCACTGTGAATAAGCGTTGCTCCATCACCTGCCCAAACAACTGCTTGTACAGGAGCGTCCGCATCCAACTTTTTTATATTAGGTCCATCAAAATCAATTACAAATCGTTCTAAGTCTTTCTCAAACGTACGTGACTTTCCATGACGTGTTGAAGTCACGTGAGTGAGTGCAGGCTGAGTCTGATCCATATTCCAATGGAGTACGTACTGAAGATCTATTGGCTCACCTTGAGGTGGTAGGCTTTCAGGAACCCAAAATGCAACGATGTTATCTCCTGTTTCATCGACAGTTGGAAGTTCTACAAGGCGCACACTACCCTTACCCCAGTCACCAATCGGTTCTACCCAGGCACTTGGTCTTGCATGATAGTTGGCCTCCAAATCCTCATAAGCGCTAAAGCGGCGTTCACGTTGCATAAGACCAAAGCCTCGAGGATTATCATCTAAAAATGACATAACCCGAATTGATTTAGGATTATCTAGTGGCCTCCAAAGCCACTCATTTGATCCAGTGTGAACCATGAGACCATCAGAGTCATGCACTTCTGGACGGTAGTCATCTGTCTGTTCATTTGAATTTTTCCCGTGCCAAAACATACTTGTTAAAGGCGCGATCCCCACAACCTTAGGGCTAGTACGTAGATAAACAACGGCACGAATACGCATCAGTGTTTCATCTCCTGGTACTATTTCAAATCGGTAAGCACCTGCAGCACTAGGACTATCCAGTAGTCCATAGCAAACTACTTGCTTAGCATTAGGCAAGGGACGTTCCACCCAAAACTCTTCAAAATTGGGGAACTCTTCTCCCGTTGGCTCTGCTGTATCAATCGCAAGTCCACGAGCTGACAAACCGTAAACTGCCTTACGACACAAAAAGCGAAAATAACTAGCACCTTGAAAAACACCTAATTCATCTCCCGGCGTATTTAAATATCCATGGAAACGAAATCCTGCGTAACCAATAGTAGAAGGTAATTCACCTAGTTTATTGTGACCATAGTCAAAAAACTTTTTCTCAAATCCAATCGACTTAACTTGGCCGTTAACAATTTCGTTAACTTGAATCGTACGTTTAAAAACAAAACCAGGATGAAAGAATTGAAGTTTAAAAGGTAAACGCTCGCGATTCCACCACGACTGAACTGGGGCAAAGCGAATATCCCTGTACTGATCATACGTTAATTGCTCAAGCCAGCCGGGAAGAGCTTTTTGCCTGTCTACATAAGGACTCTGTGACAATTCCTTAGCATGGAGTCTAACCACCTCAAAACTAAATCCAGATGTAGGAGCAGGAGGTTGCGCTGCATGCAGTAAACAAGCGCTAGCTAGAATAACAAAGAGACTAAGGTTTCTAAGTTTCATGGATTACAGAAAATAAGCTTTTTGTTTTTCAGAAATAGGAAGACTCGCACGCTCCATTACTTTAAGTAAATCATCCCAAATCATACGTTTAGAGCGATTTGATGAATTACGTAAAATATAACTTGGATGATATGTTACTAGGAGCGGTATAGAACAATATTCTTTCCACTGACCTCTTACGTCTCCAAGCGCTTTAAAAGACCCTGGTCCTAAAATACCCTGCGCCACCGAAGAGCCAAGAGCTACAATGACCGTAGGCTTAACAACTTCAATTTGGGCTTTTATATACGGCATACAATAGACAAGTTCAGCAGGTGTTGGCGTACGATTCGCAGCCTGCTCACCTTCTTCGTTACTCGTAGGCTCTGGTCTAAAATGAAGTACACTAGCAAGATAAACGGATTCACGCTTAAGCCCCATACCACTAATCATACGATCTAAAAGCTGACCCGCTGGCCCAACAAAAGGCTCTCCTTTTTCTTCCTCTTCAATTCCGGGGGCATCACCGATAAATAAAATTTTAGCATCAACACTTCCCGATCCAAATACCATGCGTTTGCCTGGTTTTATCTGCGCTTTAGTCACAGGATCTTCGAGCATAATCTGGTGAAGCGCTTTTAATTGGTCTGCCTTACTTCCGTCAGGAAGTTTAAAATAAGGTGCTACAGGATATGCTGTGTTTTTAACTTTAGATACAGTTACAGGTTCCTTTGCCAACAAGACTTCGGAATTAACTTTTGGCGCGGAATTAACCTCACTCTTTAACTGATTTACATGCAATAATACAGCACTACGAAGTGCTTGTATACTTTCCTCAGATACATCTACAGTACTAACGCCCGATGCTTTAATGCGGCGCAGCTCATCTGTTAGTACTGTAAGGGCCGTTAGCATGTCGTATTAGGCTTTGTAGGCTAATAACTTTTCGACGTATTTACCGAGTAAATCGAATTCTAGATTTACAGGACTTCCTACCGTTAGCTGCTTTAAATTAGTCACTTCCAAGGTGTGAGGTATTAGCCAAACTGCGAAGCTATCCTGATCTACTTCTGCGACCGTAAGAGAAATGCCACTAATCGCAATACTGCCTTTATGAACAAGATATCGTCCGTATCCCTTAGGTACAGAAACCTTCAAGTAGACATCCTTACCCCGAGTTTCAAAAACTTCTATTTTACCAACTCCATCTATATGACCTGTGACGAAATGCCCCCCTACTTTACCATCGAAGCGCAAGCTTCGTTCTAAATTAACATCCATCCCCGCTTTAACATTACAAAAATGGGTAACCCGTCGCGTTTCTTCTAAAATATCAAAGCGAATTGAAGATTGATCAAATTCAACTGCCGTGAGGCAGCATCCATCTACAGAGATACTATCGCCTAAACTTAATCCTTCTAAACAACGTTTTGCACGAACGCGCATACGCCACCCTTGAGCAGCTTGTGTAAATTCAAGAATATGACCTGTTTCTTCGACGATACCTGTAAACATTTAAGCGCATACTATAAGCAGGCTTAATCATTAGACGCGAATCCAATTAAGAAGAAATAAATTTTAATATAAGTTGTTGATTTAGTGCAACTTAACTCGCAATACAGCAGTCTCTGCACCTCGACTAACAAGCATAACAAATTCTTTACGCTTAAGATCATTTTCGATCGAAGTTAATTTTTTCACAACCTCGGTAAATGAGTCCACACTACTACCATCGATTTCTTTAATCCAATCATCTGGCATTAGACCTGATCCATCAATTGCGCTATTTGATTTTATATAGGAGACAATAGCTCCAGATATCAGCTTAACACTGGTTCTTCGTTCAATGGCATCAGCATAAACAAACTCGCGTACCGTTAAACCAAGTCGCTGAAAATACTTACTCTCAGCTTCTCTTATCATTTTAGGTTCATCTCCCAGTACTACGTTTAAATTAATACGATTAGCACCGCGTAACACCGTTAATTTTAAATTATCACCTGGTCTATGCTTTAGCACACAGCGTTCAACATAATCCGTTGCAACATGATCTGGGCGAAAACGTGGCAAATCAACCGAATCTACTCCAACTATAATATCATGTGCTTTCATTCCTGCTTTCTCTGCTGGACTATCTTCAAGCACTTCACTTACGACTACACTGGATTGACTAGTAAGACCCAAAAATGCAGCCGCTTCTCTATCAAGTGGTTCTAAGCCATAAGCTCCAAACCAAGCAAGAGGTCTACCACTGACTTGTTCAGGACGTCTACTCAGTACAGGTAAAACTTCATCGCTAACTAAAAAAGCACTACTCTCCTCTACATCAACTAGCATTACAGGCGAACCTATGCGGTCCATTTTAGAAAACTCCAAATACGTTTGCGCAAACGAACTAGTTGCAAGACCAACAAAATAACCATCCTGATCAAATACTGGCAGTCCAGGACCTGCCACTTCCTGTTGAGCTATAGCCGTTACCTGAGGAAGTGATTCCACAATAGCAATATGACTTTGCATTAAATAAGGAATAAAATCTTCCTCTTTATTCCTAAGCCCAATTCCCCACACAAAGTCAGAGAGACCAAGTCTTTTAGCACCTTTAGGTGCAGTCCACCGAGTAATAGGAATAAGTTCTTTAGCCATACTATTACTTACTCGCACGTAGTGCCAACCTGTATACGCATCTTGACCTAAGTAGGTAGCATCACTACCTACCGCCTCACCTGGAATGTAAGCTCTAAAACGACTTAAATGTTTAGGATCTATACGCGCACTAATAGCGGCTGACGGTAATACGATTGTTCCCTGTGAATCGATTGCTACGCCATAGGCTGTGGACATACGACGCTCGTCCTCTGTTTCTGTTACATAATCAATAGCAACTACACTTTTAACACGCTCTGCCCACATCTCAGGCAACGTGGCAGCATCGAGTGCACGGTGGGTAAAAACACTTAAACCAAATATTAAAAAAAGACGAAAAAATTTCATGGCTTTAAAATAACAAATGCTACTCGACGATCCTTCTCTACCTCTAAGAGCGTGGCCTCAGGTTTTTTGGAAAACAAATCATGCGCCTGAGTAACTACATCAATCGACGAAATCTGAGTGCGATTTATGGCTGTTATAATATCTCCACGTTGTATACCAGCTACATCAGCGGGAAACCCAGGTTGTACTCCTATAACTATCACACCATTTTGATCACTACGTCCGTGTTCACGTGCATAAATCCTAGATATTTTTCTAACACTTAAACCCCACTTATCATAGGCCCTCTCCTCTCCAACACTCGTTTCAAGCATCTCTGTCTTAACGAGCAAATCTTGTATCTTAGCATTCCTTTTAATGGTAAGTACTAACTCTGTGCCAACAGGCTGCTTTGCAATGGAATTCAATATAGAAGGAATTTGCTCAGGAAATCTACCATCTATCTTTACATGATTTATACTTAGGAGAATATCACCAGCTTTAATCCCTGCAACTGCTGCAGGTGACTTAGGATAAACGCTATTAACTAGCATGCCTGTATTTAGTGCTAGTGAGTAAAAATCTTCTAAATCCTGTAGAGCACCAGGCACAATACCAACTGTACTACGAATGATCTTACCATTTTTTAAAAGAGCTGAAACGACCTCTCTTGCCGTGCTGCTTGGAATAGCAAACCCAAGATTGTTTGCACCCGTATAGCCGCGGGTTGTAATTCCAATGACTTTTCCGTCTTCTGTAACTAACGGCCCACCTGAGTTGCCCGGATTAATTGCTGCATCTGTTTGTAGCCATGTGTTAAATAAGCCCGTTTCATAGCCATCTTCATTTCTTTCTGGGTCAAAATACTGACTTGTATTAGATATAATACCTCGAGTTACAGTACGGGTTAGACCAAATGGGGTACCTACAGCGAACACGGTTTGTCCAACGTATAGCTTTGCACTATCCCCAAAAGAAGCATGCGTAAAACTTAAATGGCGACGTGCTACCTCATCCATATCAAGCCTAAGTAGTGCAAGATCCGTCCAATGATCCCACCCTACAAGCTTTGCTCCTACGTTTTCCAAACTTGATAAGGTAACAGATACTTCCACGGCCTTAGGACTTACAACATGAGCATTGGTTAAAATAAGGCCATCCTCTGTTAAAATGACTCCAGAACCTATACTTCCGTCAAAATGCTGTGTCCCTCCTTCATAATTCACCTGTCTAACATCAATTCGGACAACCGAATTAAGTAGGGCTGAGAAGCCACGGCTCATGCCTGCAGCCTCTAAATGGCCCAAAAAAGGTCCAAATATGGCTAAAACGACAATTAAGGAAAATGGAAGGAACCCTCCCACAGGAGTTGACCGCGCGGATGAAAACTTCACGATTGATTGTTTAAAGACATGGCTACCAAGTGCAAAGACTATAACTTTCAAGAGATTGAGCCTCACTGGCAATCTTTCTGGGATGAAAATGCTTCATCGCGTGCGGTCAATACCGCAACGGGTCCAAAATACTACATATTAGATATGTTTCCATACCCCTCGGGCGCTGGTTTACATATAGGACACCCCGAGGGTTATACAGCAACTGATATACTAGCTAGGTATAAGCGAGCTAAGGGCTTTAAAGTACTGCACCCTATTGGTTGGGACGCCTTTGGACTACCTGCTGAGCAGCATGCAATTAAAACAGGAACGCCGCCTGCTGAAAACACGCAAAAAAATATAACCAATTTTAGACGTCAAATAAAAGCGCTTGGCTTTTCATATGATTGGGAGCGTGAGATCGATACTACTGACCCTAAATACTTCCGCTGGACACAGTGGATATTTTTAGAACTTTTTAAACGTGGCCTAGCTTATGTGGATGAACGCCCAGTGTGGTGGTGCCCTGAACTTAAGGCCGTTCTTGCTAATGAAGAGGTGGTTGATGGCAAAAGTGAAATTGGCGGACATCCCGTAGAACGTAAGAATTTACGTCAATGGGTGCTACGTATAACAGCTTATGCAGATCGTCTTCTTAGTGATTTAAAAGATGTTGATTGGCCAGATTCAACGAAGCGCATGCAAGAAGCATGGATAGGAAGAAGTGAAGGTGCTGAAGTTTCCTTTCCACTTGAAAAAGCAGCACTAGGATCACTCAAAGTCTTCACGACACGTCCAGATACTCTCTTTGGATGCACCTATATGGTGCTTGCCCCTGAACATCCTTTAGTTACTTCACTAACACTTGATTCGCAAAAAGACGAAGTAGCACGTTACCAGAAAAAAGCTGCCTCCAAAAGTGACCTAGAGCGTACAGACCTTGCAAAGGATAAATCTGGTGTATTCACCGGTAGCTATGCAATTAATCCTCTCACAGGACTAAAAGTTCCAGTCTGGGTTGCTGACTATGTGCTTATGGGATACGGCACAGGCGCAATTATGGCTGTTCCAGCTCATGATGACCGCGATTATGATTTTGCTAAGCAGTACAACTTAACAATCACTACGGTTGTAGCAGAAAAAGCAGATGGTGTTTTTGAAAACGGAAAACTTTTTACTGAAACAGGCTTTGCAGTAAATTCTGCAAATAGTTCACTTAATTTAAATAACCTCCCTACTCTCGAGGCCAAAGAGAAAACCATTCTATGGCTAGAGGCTAATGGATTTGGTAAGCGCACGATTAACTACAAACTGCGTGACTGGTTATTCTCCCGCCAAAGATACTGGGGTGAACCCATTCCAATCGTATGGGTTAATGAAAGTGATTACGCAAAAGCTACTAAGCTTGCTCCACATGCAGTTCCACATAGTCCGGTTACCTATAAAGAAAATAACGTAACCCACTACGCACTTTCATTACCACAAACAGCACTACCACTCGTTCTACCTGAGGTTGTTTCCTATGTTCCAAGTAGCACTGGAGAAAGCCCACTCGCTAACGCCACTGACTGGTTAGAAATTTATTTTAATGTTTTAACCGGAGAATCTCAGGCTGCATCAAAAACCTCATCTCTGCCTTCGGGTGAAGGCTGGGTAAGAGGTCGCCGTGAAACAAATACGATGCCTCAGTGGGCTGGCTCTTGCTGGTACTACTTACGTTTCACGGATCCAAAAAATTCAGAGATTTTCGCCTCCAAAGAAGCGCTTAACACATGGGGTGTACCGGATATTTATATCGGCGGTGCAGAGCATGCTGTTCTTCACTTATTGTACGCACGTTTCTGGCACAAAGTTCTCTTCGACTTAGGTGTTGTTCCGACTAACGAACCATTCCCTAAACTTTTTCACCAAGGAATTATTCTAGGTGAAGACGGAGTAAAGATGTCAAAGTCACGTGGCAATGTGGTAAATCCGGATACGGTTATTGCCTCACACGGTGCTGACACGCTTAGACTCTACCTCATGTTCCTAGGACCGCTCGAGGATATGAAACCATGGAATCCTCGTGGCATTGAGGGCGTTCACCGCTTCCTACAAAAAGTATGGCGTGAATGCTTAACCACTGAAGGCGAAGTTAATCCAAAATTATCAGACTCAGCTGAAGATTCTCCTGAAATTAAAAAACTACTTCATGAGACTATCCGTAAAGTTGGTTCTGATTTAGAAACCTTACGTTTCAATACGCCAATTTCTCAGATGATGATTTTAGTTAACGCATTACAAAAAGCAGAACGCGTTAATAAAAAGACACTCCTCTCATTCCTTCAACTGCTAGCACCTTATGCTCCGCACGTTGCTGAAGAGTTATGGTCACGCTTAGGAGGTGCATCCCCAATCCAATCAGCTCCTTGGCCAGTATTTGATCCTTCCGCCTTTGCTACCAATGAGCAAAAGCTAGTATTCCAAGTTAATGGTAAACACCGCGGCGACCTCATGGTTAAAGCTAATCTTACCCAAGATGAGGCTATAAAGCTTGCCCATGAGCACGCTAAAGTGGGCCCACATCTAACAGGGAAAACTATCAATAAAGTCATCTACGTACCTGGCAAAATCATCAATCTTGTGGTATCTTAAAACTCATAGCGCACGGGGAACTAATCCCTAGGTGCGCTACTCATACTACTATTATGTTACGCTACTCCTATTGTTTAAGTTTAGTCGTATGTATTTTAAGCAGCACCGGATGTGCTGAAACTACCATGAATAAACAAGATCCTGCTTCCTGCGCTATTGATGGTTCAAAGTCAGCTTGCGGCTTACCATCAAACGTTGTCATCGATATGGCTAAAGCTTCGGTACAACATACGGATGAAGAATGGAGAAAGTTATTAACTCCAATTCAATACCGAGTGGCACGAGCCCAAGGCACTGAACGCCCATTCGATAACCCTTACTGGAATAATCACGAAGATGGTGTTTATTTTTCTATCTGTAGTGACACGCCATTATTCGATAGCCGTGACAAATTTGATAGTGGCACCGGATGGCCTAGTTTTACCCAAGCCATTGAACCACGATTTGTAGAAGTATCGCGTGATACGAGCTACGACATGATTCGTGATGAAGTTCACTGCACGGTAGATGGCGCACACTTAGGGCATGTCTTTGATGATGGTCCAGCCCCTACGGGTAAACGCTACTGCATCAATTCGGCATCACTTAAATTTATGCCAAGAAAAGCATATGAAGCTTGGGTAGCTTCACACAGTAAACCTAAAACAAACTAGTTTATGCTTAGATTATTTAGTTTAATATTAATTATGACAACTGTAGCTACATCTTCAGCTCTGAAAGCAGATAGCGTAGTTCTTGGCGGTGGCTGTTTCTGGTGTCTAGATGCTGCTTACCAATTACTTCCTGGTGTAACACATATTACCTGTGGCTATGCAGGTGGCACGAAAGCAAATCCTACGTATGAAGAAGTATGTACCGAAACAACGGGTCATGCAGAAGTAGTCAAAATTGATTACGATTCCAAGAAAGTATCCTTAAACGACATCCTCAGTTATTTCTGGCATGTACACAATCCAACCCAAGTGGGTGGCCAAGGAAATGACATGGGAGATCAGTATAGATCTATTATTCTCTACACAAACGAAGATCAAAAAAAGACAGCCGAGAAATCTAAAGCTGATATTGCTAAACAATTTGATGCACCCATCACCACAGAAATTATTCCTCTAAAACATTTCTGGGCAGCCGAGGATTACCATCAAGACTACTTCACGAAGCACCCTAATCAAGGCTACTGCTCTGTGGTCATTAGACCAAAGATTGATAAGTTAAAACACATGCTCAGTGGACAAAAGTAATGACTCTCTCTCAGCACCTTCCATCCGATTTTGATAAATCAAAGCCTTTAGCTTTGATTGCCGGACAAGGTGTGTATCCTAAGATCATTGCTGATACAGCACGTAGCTCTGGAGTTGTCGTTAAGTTAATCGCTGCAGAAGACGAGACAACAAACGAATTAATCAACAGCTTTAGCAAAGAAGATCGTGTTATTTTAAAAGTAGGCCAGATCGGTAAAATGCTAGATGCGCTTGAAGATTTCAAAGCCGGATATGCGATCATGGCTGGACAAATCACGCCTCGTAGACTCTTTCACGGACTACACCCTGACTTAACAGCTGCTCGAATTCTTTTTTCCCTAAAACGAAAAAATGCTGAAACGATTTTTGGAGCGATTGCAGAGGAAATTAAGAAACGTAACGTGCTTTTACTTGATGCACGCTCCTTCATGGATGAGCACTTAGCAACCAAAGGGTCCATTACAAAAGGTTCATTCCCTATCGAGCAGGATAATATCGAACACGGTATTTTAATCGCTAGAGAAAGCGCACGCTTAGACATTGGCCAAGGCTGTGTCGTAAGAAAAGGAACTGTCCTTGCTGTCGAAGCCTTCGAAGGAACCGATGAAATGATTAAGCGTGCAGGTACGTTTAAAACGGATGAAGCGTTATTTGTAAAAACTGTAAAAATTAATCAAGACTACCGTTTTGACGTCCCTTGCTTTGGTGAAAAAACACTGCAAACGATGCATGACGCAGGCATTAAAGCAGCAGCACTCGAAGCTGGTCGTGTTATCCTTATTAATAAGCCTGAGGTTGTTACATTAGCTAATAAATTAGGCATTAGCCTTTACGGTTATTAACCTATAGCCTCCTTCTTTATGCCAAAAGACTTCGTAGCAATAAACGTTAAAGCAGTCATTCCAACTGCTAACGGCTCTGCTGTATTCTTAGGCAATGATGATAAAACATTTGTTATTTACGTCGATCACCACGTAGGAGCTGCCATCCAAGGTACCTTAAATGGCGTAAAAAAAGAACGCCCACAGACCCATGATTTAATTGGTTCTATATTTTTAGGATTAGGCGTTACCTTAGATCATGTCGTTATCAATGACGCAAATGAAGGTACATTCTATGCACGCATTTTCTTAAGAATGGAAAATGAGTTAGGCAAAAAGCTCTTAGAAATCGATGCACGTCCAAGCGACTCAATCGTTTTAGCATTACAAGCCAATCGCCCAATTAGTGTAACCGAAGCAGTCTTTGAGCGCGTTGAGGACATGACTGAAGATTTAGAGCAGGCCTTGAAGCAACAGGCTAATCTAGACGACAGTTTCGAAGAGGACGAAGAAGACGAGGACGATGACTACGAGGAAAATGACTCCTCTGATACATGAGGTCTCTTCCGCAAACCATTACCGCTGGACAACCTCTAACGGCACTTGCTCCCATGCAAGACGTTACAGACCTAGCATTCATGAAGGTCATTGCTCACTACGGAGCACCGGATTACTTTTTTACTGAATTTTTCAGAGTCCATACGCAATCAAGGCCTGAAAAACATATCTTAAAATCGATCGATCAGAATAAAACAACACGTCCTGTTTTTGCTCAGCTAATTGGTGAAGAGATTGAGCACATGGTACGTACAGCGTTAGAAATCTTAAAACATCCTACCGCTGGCATTGATTTAAACTTAGGGTGCCCTGCCCCCAAGGTATACAAAAAGAATGTGGGTGGTGGCTTACTCAGAGAACCAGAAAAGGTAAGAGAAATTATTCAGCACTTAAGAGCAGCTGTACCAGGCTTATTCACTGTAAAAATGCGTCTTGGGTTCAACGATGAATCCGCTGCTGAAAAAATTGTAGAAATTGTAAACGAGAACGAAGTTAACCTACTCACAGTCCATGGACGCACGGTTAAAGGCGGATACCGAAGTGAAGTTAATTATGACGCTATTGCAGCAGTCGTAGCTAAAGCGAAGTGTCCCGTGTTAGCTAATGGAGATGTAACATCTCCTGCTAAAGCTCAGCATGTCATTAATCATACAAAGGCAGCCGGCGTTATGATTGGTAGACATGCCATTCGAAATCCATGGATATTCAAACAATGCCGTGAGGCGTTTGCTGGCAAAACACCTACTCCTGTAACTTTAGGTGAAGTTGATGAATATATTAAGCGTCTTTTTGAAGAAACGAGTAATCCTGATTTTCCAGAATTAGCCCACGTGAACAAAATGAAAAAATATCTCAATTTTGTTGGGCAGAGCGTAGATGAAACAGGTGCTTTTCTTTATGATATGCGCCGTGTTACAACACATAAAGAACTGATGAGTGTTTGCGCTAAACACTTACTCGAAAAGAAAGAGAAGGTTTTTAGTTTAGAGCCTTACCCAGGTGTTATAGCACGACCTAACTGCGAAGCTCCAACTTCCGATAGTTGCTCTTTAGACTCAATAACGGCTTAAAGCTTGGTTATTCTAAGCCAAGTGCCTTACGGCCTTCAGCTGAGATCATTTGCGGTGCCCAAATAGGATCCCATACAATATGAACCTTTGCACTGCTGACTCCAGGTAGTGCTGCAATTTTCTGCCGTGCATCTTCAGCGATAACAGGTCCCATTCCACAACCAGGTGCTGTGAGGGTCATCTTAACATCAATAACTGCCCCTGAGGCTGTTTCCTCAATCGCAAGATCATAGATAAGTCCTAAGTCTACAATGTTTACAGGAATCTCAGGATCAAAACAGGTCTTTAAAACATCCCAAACATGCTTTTCAGCTAATTTCTCCGAATGAGAAATACCAGCACTAGATACGTCATCTGAAAGGACAAGTCCATCGATAGCACTCGCATCTTCTTTAGCGATACGCACTAAACCAAAGTCTGTTCTGACAGTAACGTTACCACCTAAAGTCTGAACTACAAAAACTTCTGTACCACTTGGTAGTTGTGTAGGAGTCCCTTGTGGAATTTGCGTAGCTTTGCAGTCACGAATTAATCGATAAGTTTGGGACATCTTAGTGCGTAGAAATTAATAAAGGCATACGAGCATACATTTCCTGAGGATCATTGTAACTCTTAAGTTCATGTAATTGAGCTTTAAGTGTTTTTTGAACACTTCCGAGTACACCCTTGGATTCTGATTCCTCTGGTAGAGACTTGTTAAGCAGTTCAGCAATCTTATCAGCGATATCCTTTTTTTGAGGATACTGCTCGATACGGTAGTTCTTTGGGAGCTTTGCTTCCTTAGCAGCATAGTTAATTGCATCAGCTAAACCACCGAGTTGATCGACAAGACCAATCTTGAGCGCCTCTTTACCAGTCCAAACACGCCCTTGAGCAATCTCTTCAACAAAGGCAGGATTTAATTTTCTACCCTCAGAAACTTTAGCGATAAATTGGCCGTACATCCAATCGACCATACGTTGAAAGACTGCAATTTCTTCGTCTGTTTTTGGCTTAGAAATGGTCATGACATCAGCAAACTTGCCAGTCTTCACACCATCGAATGTGACACCAAAATCGTTGGCTAGCTTTTGAATATTGAAATGAATACCAAAGACTCCGATGGAACCTGTGATAGTCGTAGGATCAGCAAAAATGCGATTACCGTAGGTTGATATCCAGTAGCCACCTGAAGCAGCATAGCTGCCCATAGAAACAATCACAGGTTTTACTTCTCGAGCTAAGCGCAATTCACGTTGAATCATTTCTGCAGCCGATGCACTACCACCAGGACTGTTAACACGTAAAACAATAGCTTTAATGGAATCGTCTTCACGCATGCGTCTAATTTCACGTGAGAATGACTCAGAACCGATATCGCCCGACTGCCCTTCTCCATCAACAATATCACCTTCAGCATAAACTAAACCGATGGCTTCTTTAGCTGTAGAAATATCGCTCTCTTGGAGTTTTAAATATGAGCTAAATGAAATTTGTCTAAAAGGATCCTTAGTACCTGCTTTGCCCGTAGCTTCTTTAAGCTCCTTGAGTAAAACATCTTTGTAAATTGCTCGGTCGATGAGATGACTCGATAGAGCTACTTCTGGACGGATAATACCTTCCTTATCAACGATAGACTGAATTTGATCAGGCGTTAATTTACGCGCCTTAGCAACATCACTTACTAAACTACCCCACAAGCTATCGAGTAAACGTTTCGTATCTTCCTTATTTTCAGGACTCATATCCTTACGGGTATAAGGCTCTACATACGATTTATATTTTCCATGACGTGTAACTTGAACACCAACCCCGTATTTTTCAAATAACCCAGCATAGAACATAGGCTGAGTAGCTAAACCAGGCATGAAGAGCATACCGTAGGGATCCATATTAATCTCAGTGGCTACGGACTCTATGTAATAATCGCGTGTATCAGCTGATTCTAGGAACGCCTTAATGGGCTTACCTGATGCTTTAAAACGTAAAAGCGCTAAACGCATTTCACTTAATGCTGCAAAACCAGAACCTAGACCAGATGGGTTAAATGAACCAACAAGCAGAAGACCTTTAATGTGAGAATCTTTGCTTGCACGATCCAAACCACGCGTGACTGAGCGCAACTGCAACGTCTCAAGTCGTGTGGATGAAAAATCACTAAAGTCGATTGGAGGCGGAGCATCCGTAATATTTGTTGATAAATCCAACACAAGGTATGAATCCTGCTCAACTTTAGCCGATGAAACTTTGGCATGTTTAGCACCCACTGAAATGATCGCTCCTATGATACCAACGACCAAAAGAATGCCTATAAAGCAGAATATAATTAAGGCTACAAGTGAGCCTAACATGGAAGAAATGAAGGTCTTCATGAAATGTAAAACTTACGCTACGAAACTGGTTAAAAATGGCAATTCCATAGATATAGACTTAATTTTTAAATGAAACACGTTGCTTAGCCTAAATGTCTTAGTTTTATTCATAAACGTTCATGAACGATCAAAAAGATCTCCTCACAACTAACCGTAAAGCTTTGACCATCAATTTAGATGGATCGAAGTACGGTACATTTGCTGAAATTGGAGCAGGACAAGAAGTTGCACGCGTTTTCTTTCAGGCAGGAGGAGCCTCCGGTACGATAGCTAAGACTATTTCTGCTTATGATATGGTCTTTAGTGATGCTATCTATGGCAAAGCATCCCGCTACGTTTCTCAGGACAGGTTAACGTTAATGCTGGATCATGAATTTGGGCTCTTAAAAGAACGCTTAGATACAATTCGTGGTAACAGTACAACCTTCTTTGTGTATGCTGATACTGTAGCAACAAAAAGCTTTAAAGGTAACAACGAAGCACACGGATGGATGGGTGTACGCTTCCAAACTGAACCGCATGGCCCAACCAATGATATCATAATCCATGTAAGAATGTGGGATAAGGAAAACGTGCTACAACAAGAAGCACTTGGAATTATTGGTACCAATTTAATTTACGGAGCATTCTATTACCGAGATAATCCACAAAAGTTTATTCAATCACTTCTGGATAACTTAAGTTACGATCGTATCGAAGTGGATATGATTGAATTTATTGGACCAGCTTTTCCAAACGTTGATAACCGACTGCTATCAATGCATCTTGTCCAATACGGTCTTACAAATGCCGTTTTATTTGGACCCAATAAAGCTGTATTACAACCGTCCGAAGTATTTCACAAAAAAGCAGTCTTGGTTGAACGCGGAAGTTTTAGACCTGTAACAAATGTTAATGTCGATATGCTCAACTGTGCTACTGCACAGTTTGTCCAGGAAGATTCCGTAAAGAGCAAAGAAGTCGTGGTAATTGTAGAAATCACGATGAATAATTTACTCGCTGACGGGCAATTAGACGTACACGACTTTCTATCACGCGTAGACTTACTTGGTGAAATTGGACTAACCGTCCTGATATCGAATTACCCTGAGTACTATCGCCTAACCTCCTATTTTAGACGTTATACAAAAGAAATGATCGGTGTAACGATGGGTATTAATAACCTGCTAGAAATATTTAATGAAAAGTATTACGAAAATCTAGCAGGTGGTATTCTTGAATCATTTGGCCGACTCTTTAGAAATTCCGTTAAACTCTATATCTATCCTATGCGTCAGGAAGCCTATGATAGTTATCTAGCCACTGGAAATCCTGCTGCAGGAAAATCGCCAACAGGAGAAAATTCTTTTGCTTCAAACGTACTTATCACAGCCAGAAATGCCAAAGTAAGTGATCATTTACGTAGCCTGTATGAGCATTTACTCCAAAATAATTACTTAGAGTGTATCACCGGATACGACCCTACCGTGCTAAATACGTTTTCACGGGATGTTTTACACCGCATTCAGCACAATGATCCTACCTGGGAGCGTATGGTTCCCTATCCTGTAGCTGATGCAATTAAACGTTTACGTTTATTTGGCTATAACGGATAATTTAACTTCAAACTTCTTAATTCTGTGCGCTTCTATAAATATCACGCCTTAGGTAATGATTACATCGTATTAGATCCAAGTGATTTTCCAACCTGGAAAACACCTACTTTAGATCAAATTCGTGTTATTTGTCATAGAAATTTCGGTGTTGGGTCTGATGGTATTCTCTGGGGTCCACTTCCAACAAAATCTGGTGCATTTGGATTACGTATTTTCAACCCAGATGGATCAGAAGCAGAAAAGTCAGGAAACGGAACCCGTATTTTTGGACGCTACTTATTTGATCAAAAAATCGCTAAAGGAACCCAATTCCCAATTGAGACCCCAGGCGGTATCGTGGAGGCTGTTGTCAAAGACAACGGCAAACTCTTAGTCATGGATATGGGAAATGTAAGTTTCTTAAGTCAAAAAATTCCTGTTGCTGGTAATGCACGTGAAGTCATTAACGAAAAAATTGAAGTACTAGACAGAACCTTTACTTTCTGTGCTGCAACGATCGGTAATCCTCATTGCGTTATTCCACTACCCGAAATTAGTCCTAAGCTCGCTCATCAGTACGGACCAGTTCTAGAAACACACGTTAATTTTCCAAACAGAACTAACGTTCAGTTCATGCAAGTATTAGATCGTAACAACATTCGCATAGAAATCTGGGAACGTGGCGCAGGTTACACATTAGCATCAGGAACAAGTTCAAGTGCTTCAGCAGCTGTAGCTCATCGTCTAGGCTTAGTTGACAAAAATATTACCGTTCACATGCCAGGCGGTAAAATCGGTATCGAAATTTCAGGCGACTTTGCAATACGCATGACGGGTACAGTTAACCGAGTAGCTATCGGTGAGATGCAACCTGAGCTATTTGAAGTTAAAGTATAGAATTACTTAGGTTTTAGTATTCTTAGGCGTTCCTGTGCTTAACGGAACCCAAAGCTTGTTGAGCACGAATCAACTATGCCTGAATATTCAATATTTCAGGCAAAAAGATAGCATTTTATCTCAAATGTAGGCTGCTTATAGGTTGCTAGCTTACTTAAATTATATAGGTTAAATACCTTAGTCATGGGTCAATTGCCTCAGGAGTCCAACCACTCTTTTAAAAGCACCGAATCGCTTGATTCAGCTATTCTTCATCTACTGATGGAGAAAACACCCGATCGTATTTATTTTAAGGATTTAAATAGTAAATTTGTACGCGTTAATTTTGCTCATGCACACTGGTTAGGTGTTCAAAAACCAGAAGAAGTAGTAGGAAAATCCGATGCCGATTTTTTCTCTAAAGAACACGCAAACACAGCACTCGCCGAAGAAAGAAAAATTATTGAAACAGGCGAACCTGTCGTAGGGAGTATTCAGCATATAACAAAACGCGATGGAACCTTAGCCTGGGGCTCTACAACAAAAATGCCGTGGAGAGACCCTAATGGAAATATCATCGGTACCTTTGGAATCACCCGCGATGTAACTCATGCTAAGGAGGCGGAAGAAAAACTCATTCAAGAGCATAATCTTTTAAGAACGATTATAGATCACCTGCCTTCACGTATTTTTGTTAAAGATAAAAACGCAAATTATCTTTTAAACAATGAGTCGCACTTAAAAGAACTGGGCGTTAACTCACAGGATGAAGCCCGTGGTAAAGGCGTAAACGATTTTTACTCAGGTGAACGAGCTGAACAAGCAATTCAAGATGACGCATCTGTACTCACCCAATCTCAATCGATCCTAAATCAAGAGAAATCAAACTTTGGTCCCGAAGGTAAAGAACGCTGGTCACTCACAACCAAGGTACCGTTCAAAAATTCGCAAGGTAGCGTTATCGGACTTGTTGGTATAAGTCATGACATAACGCAGCGTAAAAAAACAGAACAAGAACTAAAACAGAGATCTGAAGCGATGGAAGCTGATCTGCTCATGGCACGTCAGATCCAACAAGCATTTATTCCATCTAGGTACCCTACTTTTCCTAAAAATAGTAATCCGGATAAAAGTAATTTAGCATTCTCCCATTATTACCAAGCTGCAGCATCACTTGGTGGGGACTTTTTCGACCTCATCTCAATTTCTGATACAAAATGCGGATTTTTTATATGTGATGTAATGGGCCACGGTGTACGGGCAGGTCTACTTACAGCAGTTATACGTGGTGTAGTTCAAGAGTCTTGTCTTAGCGCTACCGATTCTGGAAAAGTTCTTACAGAAATTAATCGCAATCTCATGCCAATCGTAGCTGGAACAGGACAACCTATTTTCGCTACCGCTTTTTTTGCTATCATAGATACCATTGCAAAAACAATAACCTATTCAAACGCAGGCCATCCTGCACCCCTTATACTAAATAGTGCAGACCAAACAGTGACACGTTTAACTATTTTAGACCCAGAGCCAGCAACAGGTTTAATTGAGGATTTTAATTACTCCCACCAGAGCATTGCTTTTAATTCAAGAGATACACTCATTGCATATACAGATGGTATAATAGAGGCATCCAACTCAGAGGGTATCCAATTTAGTGAAACGAAACTCATCGAGTTACTTAAAAATCACCCTAACTTAGCAGTATCGGATTTAACTAAAAAAGTTATCACGTCTGTTCAAGAATTCACTCAAAGAAAAGACTTTGATGATGATATTTGTATCGTAGCAGCTCATTGTAAATAACTCTTAATTTTTACCAACGAGCTAAGGAACTTTATACCTTTTCTTAAGTCTTTCATCTAATTACCCCTTCGTGAAAAAAGTTTTTTTATATCTAGTAATCCTAAGTGCTTTAAAAACTTTGGGATTAAATGCTGCAATAACTCAGACAGAATCGCGTAGAGAATTTTCAGGTAGTATTCACTCGGTCATGGCTGCAAGTAGCTCAGAACATGGCCAAAAAGGTCATCGACCAGCTCTTGTATCAACGGCTCTCAGCTCTGCTCAACTTTCTACAGCCATGGAATTTGAGATTGCATTAAAAATGCATAATCTTCCAGAGCTTCAAGAGCGCGTCGCAAAGAATGAAAAAATAACACCGACCGAAATGGCTGCGAAATATTGGCCATCTGAAGAAGAACACAAACTCGTACTAGACTGGGTTAAAGCACAAGGCTTTGAGGTTGTTAGAACTGATTACAATCATCTTGCTGTTTTTGCTAAAGGAAAAGTTTCTGATGTTCAAACAGCACTTAAAACTCAATTTGCTCGTGTTGCTTACAATGACAGTGAGTACACATCAGCAGTGGTCGCTCCTAGTCTACCTACATCACTTGCTAACGTTGTAGTTGGTATTCACGGTTTACAGCCTCATATTCGCATGACTCCACGGCATATACTCATGCCTCAAGCCAGTGGAACAAACGCTCCTCCGTATCTTCCAGCACAAGTCGCTACAGCATATAATGCTAATGGCTTAAATTATAACGGAACGGGACAAATCATTGGCATCATTAGTAATGCCTATCCTTCAAGTTCAGATTTAAATAAATTTTGGACAGCAGCTGGTCTTACCATACCCGCAAGCAATATTGTTCAAGTAAACGTAAATGGTGGTCCTGCAGTACCTGCAGATCCTAATTCACTAGCAGAAGCTAGTCTTGATGTTGAGTGGAGCAGCGCACTCGCACCTGGTGCAACAATCATGGTTTACGGTTCAAATATTAATGATCCAGCCGGTTTTGATAAAACCTATCAGCAAGTCTACAATGATGCTCTAACTCATCCGGGATTTTCACAATTCTCCATGTCTTTTGGAGAAAATGAAACTGTCGTTGAAAGCGATTATTTAGTCATTGAATCACAATACATGGCAAATTTAGCAAGTACGGGCATGACTGTACTTGCAGCTTCTGGTGACGGCGGATCAAACCCCGATCCTAGTACCGGCAGTTATTCAACGACTGCTCCACTCGACGTATCGTATCCTGCAAGTGACCCGTGCGTAACAGGCGTTGGCGGCACACGTCTAGTACTCACCTCCGCTGGAACTGTAAGTAGCGAAACCACATGGGTTGATTCTGGCGGTGGTTATAGCCACTACTACAAAAGACCAACTTGGCAAACCGCTCTTGGCATAACTGCTGGCACTTACCGATTAAGTCCAGACGTAGCTGCAATTGGTGATCCACAGACAGGAGCTGTTGTTTATATCAATGGTGTTTCTCAAACTATTGGAGGAACAAGTTTAGCAACTCCTGTCTGGGCTGCATTCTGTGCTTTAATCAATCAAGCACGTTCAGCTAACAAACTTTCATCCCTTGGTTTTTTAAATCCAAGACTTTATCCTCTAGCTAATAGTATAGCCTTTAGAGATATCACGCTTGGTAATAATGGAAACTATTATGCAGGTACAGGCTACGATTTGTGTACAGGCATAGGATCTCCGAACGTAGCTAATCTAATTCAAGCAACGTTTATTGAAGCAAACCAAGCTCCTCAAATTACCACTGCAGTAACCAATCGGTTCACAACACTTGGTCAATCCGCCTCATTCGCAGTTTCAGTTGTAAGTCCCACTCCGCTTAGCTACCAGTGGCAAAGACAAGCAGCTGGAACTAACACGTGGAGCAACCTCACGAATTCAAGCACCTATTCAGGTGTTACAAGTAATATACTCATGGTTAGTTCTACGACACTTGCTATGAGTGGTGATCAATTTAGATGCGTCACAAGTAATACCAATGGCAGCACTACGAGCTCAGCACTCTCATTAACTGTTAGTACGACAGGCATGTCGACACTCGCAGGTTGGCCAAGTGCTGCAGGCTTTTTAGACGGTACAGGTTCATCCGCCCGCTTTGATTCTGATGGCGGTATCAGACTAGATAGTGCCGGAAATATTTACGTAGCTGACAGTGTAAATAATGCTATAAGAAAAGTTACCCCAACAGGTGTAGTAACTACTCTGCTTGGTTCATCTGGAAACGCCGGATCAACGGATGGCGCCTTAGCTACAGCAAGTATCAATGGACCTGGAGGTGTTGCCGTAGACAGCTCTGGTAATGTTTATATCGCAGACAGTTTAAATTATACCATTAGAAAAATTACCCCAAGTGGTACTGTGAGTACACTAGCAGGAAGCGCGGGTCTTAAAGGGAAAACAGATGGCGTTGGCACTGCAGCACGTTTTGAAGATCCAGAAAATTTAGCTGTAGACGCAAGCGGCAATGTATGGGTAGCCGATGGACAAGGATGCACCGTTCGTCAAATTACACCTAATGGCACAGTCACAACGATTGCTGGGAAAGCATTATCATCTGGAAGTACTGACGGTATTGGAACAAGTGCACGCTTTGGCACCATTCTAGGAATAGCTGTTGATCCAGCGGGAAATGTTTTTGTTTCTGATAGTTCAAACGCTACAATAAGAAAAATTACTTTGAATGGCTCTACTGCGAATGTTACCACAATTGCAGGGTCTGCTGGCTCTACAGGAACCGTAGACGGCCCAGGTAGTGCCGCTCGTTTCAATATGCCTTCAGGCTTAGCGGTAGATGCACAAGATACAATCTACGTGTGCGACTCCAACAACGACACAATTCGTAAAATAACATCCCAAGGCGTAGTAACAACAATAGCAGGAAGTCCCGGAGTTGCAGATAGTTCTGATGGAATTGGTTCTGCTGGACATTTAAATAGTCCTGGAGACATCGCCTTAGATCAATCTGGTAACTTATACGTTGCAGACTTTTTCAACAATACAGTTAGAAAAATTGTACCTACAACGTCTCCCATAATTTTATCAACAACACTTAATCAGTCTCTACTATTAGGTTCTACAACAACCTTAAGCGTTAACGCAACCGGTATAGCCCCACTCACCTACCAGTGGTATTTAAATGGCGTTTTAATTCCTAGCGCTACTTCAAGCAGTTACCTTATTTCAAACTTCCAAGCATCAAATGCAGGAACTTACACGGTCAATGTAACTAGCCCCACAGGCGTTACAACGACTACTGCAGCAATCTTAAGTGTACAAAACCCACGTTTACTTAATCTTTCTGCTCGTGCTACAGTGAACGGCACTACATCTGCCCTTACTGCTGGATTTGTGATTAGTGGCACTGGAACTAAAAATCTTCTACTTCGCGGAATTGGACCTGCACTATCCAACTATGGAATAACAACCGCACTCTCAAAGCCCCAACTCACCTTTTATAACAGCTCCGCACAAATCATAGCCACCAATTCGGGCTGGAATAATTCCTTAACTTACGGATCCCAAAGTTTCCAGACACTCGCTAGCCAAGCCAGTGCTAGTACTATGAGCTCCGTGGGTGCATTTGCCTTAACACAAGGTTCAGCAGACTCAGCAGTGCTCGCGAGTTTACCTCTTACCCAAGGCAATGCCTATACCGTACAAGTATCCGGCATGAATAGCACAAACGGTGTAGCACTCGATGAAATCTATGACATGGATTCTACCAACGCTTCATCACGTCTGATTAATATCTCTGCGGGTGCAGTGACAAGTGGTGGTGCAAACACATTAACCGCCGGCTTTGTTGTTGGCGGTACAGGAACTGAAAAAGTGCTTATCCGTGCTGATGGACCAGCACTCATACCGTATGGAGTAGCAGGTACTCTCGCACAACCAGTTCTCACAATCTATGATGCAGCGGGTAACACCATAGCAAGCAGCACTGGCTGGAGTAATGCACCTGTAATTGGAAATTCACCTGTCTTATCAAGTGTCACTCAAGCTACCTCAAGTATAATGGCCTCTGTTGGTGCATTTAGCTTGGGCGCAAATAGTGGCGATTCTGCCTTAGTAGTCAGCGTTCCTCCTGGTAATTACACAGCGCAAGTGACTGGATTTAATGGAACCACTGGCTACGCCCTAATCGAAATATACGAAGTCTCGCAGTAAGACTTAGGAGTAGCTACGGCGAGCTTCCAAAGCGCTCTTAAGCGTTACTGCATCGGCATACACGACACCACCACCACTTGGAATACCAAATCCAATACGGCTAACTTTAACGGTATTACCAGCAGGCAACTGGTCTATAAGGTAATGGCAGGTTGCTTCACCTTCTACATCGTTAGCCAATGCGAGTACAAGTTCGTCTATCTCTTTATTTTCAATACGAGCCTGTAAACTTGAAATATTTAAATCGTTAGGCGTAATTTTTTGAGACGGTGATAATTTACCATGCAGTACATGATAGGTTCCGCGCCATGCTCCACTTTTTTCGAGCGATACTAAATCAGGAACATGTTCAACTACACAGACGTGACGACTATTTCTACGCTCATCTAAGCAGATAGAACATAAATCACCTTCTGCAATATTACCGCATTTTTTACAACGGTGAACACTACGAGAGGCTTCAGTTAGTGCTGCAAGTAAAACAGGTAACTGCTCAGGTTTTTCTACAAGTAGATGCATCGCTATACGCTCTGCAGAGCGGTAGCCCAAACCAGGCAGTTGCTTCAACTGCTTTTGTAAATTTTCAATAGCTGACATGCTTTAGAATAAACCAGGAACTTGTAAACTGGATGTTACTTTCTGCATTTCAGCGTCGTGATAAGCCTTTGCTTGATTAGCAGCATCATTCACAGCCAAGAGAACTGTATCTGATATAAGCTTTGCGTCTTCCTTTAGAAATTCAGGATCAAGTGTCAGGGCTAAGAATTTACCTGTTGCTGTGATTTTAATTTTAATTGCACCCCCACCCGCAGTTACATCGATTTCCTTAGCTTCGAGTTGGGTTTGAAGCGTCTCAATTGAGCGCTGCATTTTCTGTGCTTGTTTGAGTAATTTTCCTACGCCGGCCATAAAAGTATATGTAAGTTATTAGGTTTAATATCAGTGAAACGATACCTTACAAAACCGCAATAATTGAATATCCAATGGCTTGCGGCATCCTAGGTAGATCGCTTTAGTCTATATTAAGCAACTTATGTCATCTTCCGTACGTGTTTTAACCGTATTAGCACCCGATTTTGAAGAAATTGAGGTCGTCGTTCCTGTAGACCTCATGCGTAGAGCAGGTATCCACGTAACTGTAGCATCCCTGGATGGATCTCTCGATGTAAAAGGTCGCAGTGGTATTACCCTTAAGGCAGATACTTCCCTAGATCAGGTACTTCATGAGTCCTTTACATGCCTATTTATACCAGGAGGCCCAGGAGTTAAACTGCTAAGAGCTGATCCACGCATCGCTGCTCTAGTTAAAGACTATTATAAATCAAATCGGTTGATTTCAGCGATCTGTGCAGCTCCCGTTATTTTAAAGGATGCAGGAGTCCTTAAAAACAAGCGCTTTACTGCACACCACTCAGTTGCACATGAATTCGATACACCGCTAGGTACTGAACCCGTTGTAGTCGATACAAACTTGATCACTTCACGTGGTGCAGGTACAGCTCATCCCTTTGGCTTAGCCCTCATCAAACACTTAGTTTCTGAAGAAAAAGCAAAAGAAGTCGCTCAATCCATAAGCTACTACTAACATTGAATTATGCGCACCTATGATTTTATAGCAATTGGTGGTGGTAGTGCTGGATTTAATGCTGCACGCCTTGCCGCTCAACTAGGCCTTAAAGTCGCTGTGGTTGATGGAGCAAAGCAATTAGGAGGTCTTTGCATTTTAAAAGGATGCATGCCTTCAAAGACATTGCTCCACACGTCCCACCTCCTTCATCAGACGCGCAAAGCAGATATCTTTGGTTTAAAAATCGGCAAAGCAGTAGCCGATATGAAACGAGTAAATAGTCGTAAGAATAAAATCATTGATGAATTTGCCTCATTTCGAGACATGCAGCTGAGAAAAGGCATGTTTGATCTTATCCGAGCCCATGCATCGTTTTTAACAAAAGACACGCTACAATTATCCACGGGAGAAAAAATTCGTGGAAAACATATCTTAATTTCCACCGGATCTAAAGTTTCAGTCCCTCCGATTCCAGGCCTTAGCACCACTCCTTTTTGGACAAGTGATGAAGTACTGAACTTAGATTTTCTACCGAAAAGTGTTATCGTTCTAGGAGGTGGAATCGTTGCTTGTGAATTATCCCAGTACTTACAGCGCATGGGCACACAGGTGACCTTAATCCAGCGCAGTGAACACTTACTAAGCACCCAGTCCAAAGAAGCTGGCGAAACCCTAGCAAAGGCCCTTTCAGATGAGGGAATGGCTGTATTTACGGGAACGCATATTACCCAGATCGCCAAGAAAAAGAAATTAATTGAAGTAACCTTTACCCACCAAGGTAAGACCCTCACTAAAAAAGCAGCGTACCTGTTTAATGCCCTTGGCAGAGAACCTCTACTCGAGAGCCTTAACTTAAACCAGGTAGGGATAAAACTAACAGCAGATGGCCGTATTAAAACCAATCGCTATCAGCAAACAACCGTACCTAGCATTTATGCAGCGGGTGATTGCGCGGGTCCTGTTGAAATCGTTCACATTGCAATTCAGCAAGGAGAACTCGCCGCTCGTCATGCAGCGAATGTAAAAAAACTTAAACCCGTAGATTACACAAAACTCTTAAGTGTTGTTTTTACCGATCCTGCCGTAGCAAGTATTGGACTTTCAGAAAAACAGCTCAAAGAAAGTAAAACTAAATATTTATCGGCTTCGTATCCCTTCAATGATCACGGCAAATCGATCTTAATGGAAGCTAACTACGGTTATGTTAAAGTTTTAGCAGAGCCTAAAAAAGGTAAACTCCTCGGAGCTGAAATTGTAGGCGTCGAAGCCGGTGAATTAATCCACGTTTTTACAACAGCACTTAGTTTGGGAGCAACCGTACGCGACATGCTGCAAGCGCCGTGGTATCACCCTACACTTGCTGAAATAGTTACCTACCCACTCGAAGAAATCGCAGATCAAATAAAAGCTTAAGCTTTTACGAGTGCTAACAAGTCAGGGAGTTGAACGCGGCCTTCATAGATTGCTTTGCCCACAATTACGCCGTCTAAGTTTGGATATTTCTTAGCTAGATTGTTTAGATTACTGACATCATCCCTCACACTGACACCACCTGAAGCAATGACTCGGCAGCGTACCGTCTTTAGCATCGCTTCCTGTGCTACTAGATTAGGTCCTGTCAGCATACCATCTGTACCAATATCAGTATAAATAAGCGTAGAAACACCTATATCGTCCATACGCTTAGCCATGGTGAGTGCTCCTGTATTAGTGGTATCTACCCAGCCTTTAACAGCTACTTTGCCATCTTTGGCATCAATACCAACTGCGATTTTATCACCAAAAGAAGCAACGAGTTCAGCAACGAAACTTTCACTTTCTGCAGCACGTGTACCGATCACAACACGTGAAACTCCCATAGCCAAAGCACGTTCCACTGACTGCTTTGATCTAAGGCCACCACCCAATTGAACACGAAGACCGGTAGCTGTGATTGCTTTTACAGTGTCTAAATTTTTTGGCTCACCATCAAAGGCTCCATCTAAATCAACAACGTGAACCCATCCACTTCCAGCCTGCTTAAAACCCTCTGCAACTAATACAGGATTTTCAGCATACACTGTCTGTTGATCAGCTTTGCCTTGGATGAGACGCACGCAGCGGCCGCCTCGAATGTCAATTGCAGGATATACGATCAAGCGGCGTTTTTGTTGGTTTCGGATTTACTGATGCGCTTTAAAGTTGGTTTACGTTTACCCGCAACCACTGCTGCATCAATTACAACTTCTGAAATATCTGTTCGTTGTGGAATTTCATACATCACTTCGAGCATCAATTGTTCGATAATAGCACGGAGTGCACGAGCACCTGTTTTAAGTTCAATTGCTTTGAGAGCGATTGCCTTAATTGCGTCCGGAGTGATACGTAAACGCACTCCATCGATTGCAAACAACTTTGAGTACTGTTTAACAATCGCATTTTTTGTACGCAGTAAAATCTTGGATAAATCTTCAACCTGCAACTGATCTAAAACGGAAATAACCGGGAGTCTTCCAATAAATTCTGGAATCATACCAAAACTGACCAAATCTTCTGGTGCAATTTTAGTCATGATTTCAACTGGCTTTAATTCATGATCCTCTGGGTTGGCATGAAAGCCAAGTGAGCGCTGGCCAGCACGCTTTTTAATAATTTCGTCTAAACCAATAAAAGCACCGCCACAAATAAAGAGAATGTTCGATGTATTGATCTGAACGTACTCCTGATTTGGATGCTTACGACCACCCTGAGGAGGAACATTACAAACGGTACCTTCTAAAATTTTAAGAAGCGCTTGTTGAACACCTTCACCGGAAACGTCACGCGTAATGGATACATTACCTGTGGAGCGTCTAATCTTGTCGATTTCGTCGATATAGATAATTCCGCACTCAGCACGTTTTACATCGTAATTAGCGTTTTGAAGTAAACGTAATACTACATTTTCTACGTCTTCACCTACGTAACCTGCTTCCGTTAACGTTGTAGCATCCGAGATAGCGAAAGGTACATCGAGAATACGAGCAAGTGAACGAGCTAGAAGCGTTTTACCTGAACCCGTTGGTCCAACCAAAAGGATATTACTTTTCTCTACTTCAACATCACTAAATTCTGATGAGACTGCTGCTACTTCCTTACTGAGATTTCCAGCATCGAAATTTAATCGCTTATAGTGATTATATACCGCTACAGATAAAACTTTCTTCGCGTGATCTTGACCAATGACATAATCATCAAGTACGGCTTTAATTTCTGATGGTTTCTTTAAATTAAAAGCAGGTTTTGATTCTGCTACCGGTGTTTTAACTTCCTTATCGATGATGGTCTTACATACCGTAACACACGAATCACAAATATAGACACCTGGACCAGCGATGATCTTCTTAACCTCAGATTGCGATTTACCACAAAATGAGCAGAGCGTCATGCGCGATGATTTTGCCATAAAAAGAAAATCTAACGCTTACGCTTTAGGTTGAACAACGAGCTTTTCTGCCTCGCGAGTTGATTCTACAACGTGATCTACAATACCGTACGTCTTAGCTTCGTAAGCACTCATGTAGTAATCTCTGTCAGAATCTTTTTCGACTTCTTTAGGTGTCTTACCTGTGTGCTTTGCGATGACTTCGTTAAGCGTTTTCTTCCAACGTAAAATTTCACGTGCAGCAATTGTGATATCAGCAGCCTGGCCACCTGCACCACCCGATGGTTGGTGAATCATAACCCGGCTATTAGGAAGCGCAAAACGCTTACCCTTAGTACCTGCAGCAAGTAATACGGTACTCATGCTAGCCGCCATACCTACACAGTAGGTAACGACATCACATTGTAGAAAGTTAATGGTATCATAGATAGCCATGCCCCCTGTGACAACGCCACCTGGTGAATTGATATACAAATGGATATCTTTCTTAGGATCTTCCATTTGTAAGAACAAAAGCTGTGCAATCACTACATTCGCAACATTATCATCGATAGGTGTACCGATAAAAATGATTCGGTCCTTAAGTAGACGCGAATAGATATCCATAGACCGCTCTCCGCGGCCTGTATTCTCTAAAACGATTGGAACGTAGTAGCTCACGATTAGTTACTAGATACAGTAGCCTTAGAAACCAGAAAATCAACTGCCTTGTCGAAAATGATCGATTCCTGGGCTGCGCGAAGTGCTTCACGGTTGTTACCCAAGTCTTTAGCAATCTTCTCAGGACGTTGACGTGTGCGATTAGCTTCGCGGTAAATGTAGTTATCAAAGTCACGATTTTCGATCGTGATTTTCTCTTTCTCAGCAATCTTAGAAAGAATGAGCTGAGTTTTAACACGCTTTTCAGCGGTCTTCTTAGCACCTTCTACAATTGTCTTCTTATCTTTTTCGATTTCTTCAGAAGAAACTCCGCGGCGCATATTCTCTTCGATAAATTGACGTAAGATACCCTGTGTTTCGTTATCAACTAAACTATCAGGGATACTAACTTCCGTTTTGTCTGTGAGAATATCCAACACCTGACGGCGTTGTGCCATCTGGTTTTGATATTCTTTTTGCATTTTTAAATTAGCACGGATCTGTGTCTTTAATTCTTCGAGATTAGCAACCTGATGTGATTTAAAGAACTCTTCATCTAAAGCTGGCAGCACGCGCTCACGAATTTCGAGCACTTCAATTGCATAGCTCGCATTTTTACCAGCAAGCGCTGCAACGGCATTAAAATCAGCAGGGAAGCTGATCGAAATAGTTTTCTTTTCACCTGTGGTAGCACCAACAAGTTGCTTGGATAGACCAGGTAAGTGACCTTCATTTGCACCTTCTACTTCTTCCCAGGTCATTGGTACCTTGCCATACAGCTGCTTATCAGGAACTAAGTCTGCGATTGGTTTACCATCGAGCGTTCCCTCATAAGAAAGTTTTACGTAGTCACCTTTTTTAGCAGGTGTTGAAGATTGCTTGAAATCGGCTTTATCGGTGCGAAGTGCTTCAACCATCTTTTCGACTTCATCTTCACTTGCTTCAGTCTTTTCCGATTTGACTGTTAAGCCAACGTACTCAGGGAGAGTAAAATCAGGGCGAACATCAACGGTGATTGTTACGGTAGCACCTGAGCCTAGCTCAATCGCACCTTCGTCTACATGAACAATGCTAAGCACATCTAATTTTTCTTTTTCGAGAGAGCTCGAATAAGCTTTTGAAACAACCTTCTGCTTTAACTCATCAGCAAGCTCTTTTGTGAACTTACGTTTGATCATTTCAACAGGAGCCTTACCTGGACGAAAACCAGGAAGACGAGCTTGTTTTACGTATTCAGCAAGAATAGCTGAATGCTCGGAGTCGACCTCGGTTTTATCGAGAGTTACAACTAGGCTTTTACGTGTAGTGGATGTGCTGGTGAGTTGTACGTTCACAGTTAAATTCTTAATGCTTTGATCTTTAGACGAATGGTTAAATGTAAAGGCTTCACCCGCTCGGTCAATGCCCGATTCAGAGCTTTTGTTAAGCCCGTAAAGGCTTGCCTATCATAAAGATCCAGCGTTATATGATCTATAATGAAGAGCTTAACCCAACTCCTAAGTAACGCTCCCTTACTTATTTGCGATGCTAGCTCGAGTAAGATCCAAGTTGGCTACTACCAACAACCCAGTTCCAAAGGAGTTTTCGTAACCAGTAACGAAGAGTCCGGAGTTGGACTTTTTACCTGCATCGAGCAGCTCAATTGTAACATACGTGAAGTAAAAACAATCGTTTATGCTAACACACCTGGATCAATTTTAGGAATTCGAACCGTAGCTATGGCACTGCGTGTTTGGAAAACCTTAAGCACCAGTGAAACATATTCCTATAATGCCTTAGCACTTTTAGCGGAGGCAAAAGCCAATCCAAAAGTCACTTATATTGCAGATGCAAGGCGAGATAGTTGGCATACCTACAGGCACGGTGGTTTAGCTGCAAAAGTCGCCACACCAGACTTAAAACCACCTCTACTCATACCTGAAGGCTTTAGATCATGGAGCACACTACCGAGCGACGTTGCAACTACACCTTACTTGATCGAAGAATTGTGGCCACGTGTGAGTGAAATTCCATTACTCACATTATCAGAAAATCCTGATGCCTTTTTGTATGAACAACCTTCTTATGCAACCTGGGAGCCACAAATTCATCAAAAAAGCTAACTCGTATCAACTTACATAAATTTCGTTAATTATTACTATCCATATAGTTAAGAAATTTACATATATTAGACTTAGTGTCTAAATTATAGACTTCGTTTTTTAGATCCATCTCCCTAAGTCGACATGAAACGTTCTCACGAATAAAGCGTCTTTCATTTAGTACTTTAATTGCAAAAAATTAATTATTATGGCGCTAACTCTTGCCCCAGAGACAGCTTGGAGTCGTTTACCAGATTCCGAATGGAATCAAGATGCAGCACGTCACTTATTGAGGCGTGCAGGATGGACAGCTCTTCCATCGGATGTTGAACGCGCCACGAAGGAAGGTCTAAACGCAACGCTTGATCGTCTATTTCCTGATACAGTTCCTGTATTTGTGCAGCCCCGGCAGACTGAGCACATGGTAGCAGAAGCAGAAGAACTTCAAGAAAAAGTACAATCGGTCAATGAAGAAGAAAAGCGTCTTCTGTACAGAGAATTTCAGCAAAAATCACGTAATGCTATTGTCGATATGACTATTCACTGGATGCGCTATGCAGCACGTCCAGATAGTGCCGTATTCGCAAAATGGGTTTTATTTCTAAGTGATATTTATGTGGTAGGATATGAAAAAGTACAACGTGCTCCAATGATTTATAAGCACTTTGATATCATATCACGTTACGCATTTGCTCCTGCTCCCCTACTAACTAAGGCCGTATCTCGCTCGCCAGCGATGATTCAGTATCTCGATTTAAACCAAAGCCAAAAAAAAGCTCCAAATGAAAACTTCGCTCGCGAACTTTTTGAACTATTCACTTTAGGAGAAGGCAACTATACCGAAAAAGACATCAAAGAAGCAGCAAGAGCTTTCACAGGTTATAGATTAAGAAAAGGTAGTGAATTGTTTTATCAACCAAACCAACACGATACTGGTTTAAAGACAATTTTTGGTGAAACAGGTAATTTTAATGGCGATGACGTCATTCGACTCGTTTATAAACAACGTGCTGCGGGAGCATTCGTGCCTCATGAAATGGTAAAATTTTATCTAAGCGACACGATGATTGATAAGAGCTATCTCTACTCGTTAGGAGATCAGTGGAAAACTCAAGGGTATAGCCTTCAGTGGTTAGCAAAAACTTTCTTTGGTAGTAAACTATTTTTTGATTCAAGCTTCCGTGGAGAATTTATTAAAAGCCCAATTCAGTATTATCTAGGCTTAGTACAGGATCTAAACTTGGATATCATTCCTGTACCACGACTTGTTATAAATCCACTTCGTCAAATGGGCCAAGTTTTATTCGATCCACCAAATGTACGCGGTTGGGTTGGGGGTCGCAATTGGATCAATTCTTCTTCACTCGCTGCTCGTCGTAGTTTAGCTGAATCTCTTTTTGCACCTTTCTACGAAGCAGGTCTCAATGAAGATGAAAAACTAGACGTTGCTGCAGCTAGGGCCCAAGGACATGGAATTTTTACTGTAGAAAATTCACGCTTTGAGAACCTTCTTTCCTTAAATCCCGAAGAAATAACTCAGCGCTTAACGACAGGTCTACTTGCTCAAAACACTTCCCCTGCTCTCAAAGAGTCTATCACTAATTATATCTCATCGGCTGAAAATGCACCTGGTGAGCGTTTACGCCGAGTTAAACGCTCTATGGTATCATTAATCTCGTCCCCTCAATACCAACTCACTTAATCTCTTTACGCCATGGCAACCAATACCCCTCATTCATCAATCCCTACGACACGCCGTGAATTTTTACGTAGCTCTGCCACGAAAGGCATAGGCTTACTAGCGTTTAGCCAGTTCGCTCCATCGTTCTTAGTTAACTCGACTTTAGCACAAACACCAAAAGCTGAGAAAGATCGTAGCATTCTTGTACTCATTCAATTAGCCGGTGGTAACGATGGACTGAACACGCTTGTTCCTTTTCAAAACGATGACTATTACCGCTTACGTCCAAATATCGGTATAGCAAAAGACAAAGTCCTTCGTCTCAGTGATACAGAAGGATTTAATCCTGTCTGCGGTGGTATGCATAATCTCTTTAAGGATGGCAAACTAGCGGTCATTCAAAACGTTGGATACCCAAATCCTAATCGTAGCCATTTTCGATCAACTGAAATTTGGGAAACAGCTACGGATTCCGATCGCGTAGGAGGAACTGGCTGGATTGGACGCTACCTAGACAATGCTTGTTCAGGTAGGCCTGAGAACGATCATGATCCCGTTGCAATTCATGCAAACACACTAAACGGTGCACCTGAATCGTTTATCGGAGAAAATCCCCACGCGACTTTCGGTCTAGGCGGTTATGGTCCAAACAGAAAAGATGCAGAAGAAACACGTCGATTGCTCGAAACACTCTCAGGCAGCCCAAGCGGCGACCACTCAAGTGAAAGTTTCTTAAAGCACACTTTAATGGATTCGCTTGTGACTGAAACAAAGGTGCAAAAAGTAATCAATGGTTACCGTACCCAAGCAAACTATCCTACTACCCCATTTGGTAATTCATTAAAGAATGTTGCTTCACTGATTGCTGCTAACCTACCTACACGCGTTTACTTCGTAACCTTAAACGGATTTGATACGCACTATAATCAGATCGCTACACAAAGCCGCTTACTCACTGAATTATCTAATGGTCTAGCTGCTTTCCAAAAAGACTTAGAAGCACACAAATTAGATAATCAAGTTCTCACAATGACCTTCTCTGAATTCGGAAGAAGAGCCAGTGAGAACGAAAGTAAAGGTACCGACCACGGAACAGCCTCTCCTTTATTTGTTATGGGCAGTAAGGTAAAAGCAGGACTCCATGGTACCGCACCGCTTCTAAATATACCTAAGAATCAAGATATCACTTTCAGCACAGACTTTAGAAGTGTCTATGCTACGGTTCTTGAAAAGTGGTTAGAGAACCCCTCTGAAGCAGTGCTTGGAGGTAAATTCTCTACTCTAGGATTTGTCTAATTATTTACCGATTGCGTGAGTTCTAAAGCCAATTGCGCTTAGACTCTTTAAATCAAGAATATTACGACCATCAAAAATAGATGCAGGCTTTTCCATGTCTGCATAAATCTTTTTGTAGTCTAAAGTCTTAAATTCATCCCACTCGGTTACAATAGCGAGTGCACTAGAATGCTTTGCGGCTTCATAGGCACTGGATGCAACAATAAGCAGTGGATTTTCTACACCAGGTCCAAGAACTTCCGAGCGAATAACTGATGCAGGAACCTTAGGATCGTAAACAACCACCTTAGCTTTTTCAGCTAACAAATCTCTACAAATAGCAATGGCAGCTGATTCACGGGTATCGTTTGTATCTTTTTTAAAGGCAAACCCAAGTACGCCGATCTGTTTTCCAGCAGCTGAATTATAAAGTGCTTTAATGATGCGCTGACCAAAACGACGCTTCTGCCAATCGTTCATGGTAACAACACTCTCCCAATAAGCAGCAACCTCTGGGAGATTAAAATGCTCACAGAGGTAAACAAGATTGAGAATATCTTTTTGGAAGCATGAGCCACCAAAGCCGACTGATGCTTTCAAGAATTTAGGACCAATGCGTGAATCACGTCCAATAGCACGTGCTACTTCATCTACATCTGCACCGGTCGCTTCACAGAGAGCAGAAATAGAATTAATTGAAGAAATACGCTGAGCTAAAAACGCATTAGCAACTAACTTTGATAATTCAGATGACCACAGATTTGTACGTATAATTCTATCATCTGGCACCCAGCGTGCATAAACGCTAGCTAAGGTTTTAATTGCAGCTTCACCCTCTGGCGTTCTTTCACCACCGATTAACACACGGTCAGGTTCAAATAAGTCTGCAACTGCAGTACCTTCAGCCAAGAATTCTGGATTTGAAAGAACTTGGAAACGGCAACCCTTAGTATTCGCTGAGAGAAGATCCTTAATTGTTTCTGCTGTTTTTACAGGGATAGTAGATTTCTCGACGATAATTTTATCCGTGTCTGCTACTTCTGCGATAGTACGTGCTACAGATTCAATATAGCGTAAATCAGCAGCTCTACCCGCTCCTACACCATACATTTTAGTAGGGGTATTAACGGCCACAAAAATGATGTCTGCTTTTTTGATGCAGGCTTTTACATCGGTTGAGAAAAATAGATTTTTTCCACGCACTTGTTTTACAACTGCGTCTAGACCTGGCTCATAAATAGGTAATGTATCGGAATTCCATTCAGCAATACGTGCTGAATTCATATCAACTACAGTAACTTCGATATCTGGGGCTTTAAGTGCAATAACAGCCATCGTTGGTCCACCAACGTAGCCGGCACCGATACAACATATTTTCATAGTAATAGAGGTAGAGTATTCCCTAATAAGTGGGGTTTATAAAAACAACACAGGTTTTATGCCGGTGTTGGAGCGGCCGTTACATTGCCTGGAGGATGAGACTCGGTAGCAGCTGGTTGTTCAGCTGCTTTCTTTTCATCTTTTTTATCTTCAGGTTTTGTAGGTGGTGCAACGATTACAGGGGTGCGAATTTCACCAAACTGCAATAGTTCCATCACATGCTTTCCTTCAATCGTTTCATATTGAAGTAAGGCTTCAGCAATCTTGTTTAAGACTTCACGGTGCTCTTTAATAATAGCCGTAGCACGTGCGTATTGCTCAGTGATGATGTTATGAATTTGTTCATCAATCCGGCGTGCTGTTTCTTCAGAAACATTTTCATTACGTGTAATTTCACGTCCTAAAAATACGGTGTCTTGATTATCTCCAAATGCAATTGGTCCAAGTGGACTCATACCCCAGTCACAAACCATGTGACGAGCGATTTTAGTTACATGCTTGATGTCGCCAGAAGCGCCACTGGAAATATCGTCTAAGACTAATTCTTCAGCGATACGACCACCAAGTCCCATCGCAATTTGATTAAGCATACGCTTCTTAGCCTGGGTGAGTTGATCCTTCTTAGGGATAAACATGGTGCTACCTAGACTACGTCCACGTGGGATAATCGTTACTTTATGAACGGGTAAATTACCATCGTCTAAGACTGCCTGTATGAGGGCATGACCAGCTTCATGGTAGGCGGTGAGTTTCTTTTCCTCATCATCCATTAAGCGACGTCTTTCGCGACCGAATTGGATTTTCTCGCGGGCATCATCCATGTCGATCATCTCAACACGCTTCTTACCTCTACGAGCTGCGAGTAACGCACCTTCGTTTAAAAGATTAGCTAGATCAGCACCGGATAAACCAGGTGTTCCACGAGCGATCACTGACAAATCAACGTTCTCAGCTAGATTAATTTTCTTAGCATGAACTTTTAGAATTTGTTCACGACCTACGAGATCAGGAAGATCTACATATACCTGACGATCAAAACGACCTGGTCTTAAAAGCGCACTATCAAGTACGTCAGGACGATTTGTTGCAGCGATAATGATAACACCTTCCGTTGTATCAAACCCGTCCATCTCAACTAACATTGAGTTTAAGGTTTGTTCACGTTCATCATTACCACCCCCTAGTCCAGCTCCACGCTGACGACCTACGGCATCGATTTCGTCGATAAAGATTAAGCAAGGTGCGTTCTTTCTTCCCTGTTCGAACATATCACGAACGCGCGATGCACCAACACCAACGAACATCTCAACGAAGTCAGAACCTGAAATACTAAAGAAAGGAACATCTGCCTCCCCTGCGACTGCTTTAGCAAGCAAGGTCTTACCTGTACCTGGAGGTCCAACCATGAGTACACCCTTAGGCATACGGCCACCCATCTTGGTAAACTTCTTTGGATCTCTTAAGAAATCCACGACTTCAGAAACTTCTTCTTTGGCTTCATCACAACCTGCTACGTCTGCAAAGGTTACTTTATTTCTATCACGATTAAGTAATTTAGCACGGCTCTTACCGAAGGTTAATGCACCTTTGCCCGCTTGCTTGAGTTGACGGACAAAGAGAAAATACAAGAGCCCAATAATTAAAATAAAGGGAAGTAAGTTCATTAAGATCTGGCTAAACATCGTTGTTGAACGAGGTTCCGAGAAGACCTTCGTCTTACGTAAAACATCCGCGTTATTTTCGCTTAGACCACCTTCAGCATGAAACGACGTAGTTTTAACACCACGCTCATTCAGGAAAGTAGCTTTCTTAAATTCACCTGTGATAATCGCAAAATCGCGACCGCCTGAGCTGTCATAATGAATGACGCCCTCTTTCACATCCCCTTGTTGGCTGCGCTCAATGACATCTTGGATTGTCACAGTAGCTGGGCTACTTTGTGAACTTGGTGACCAATAAAGAAGCGTCAAAGCAGCCGCCACAATTGCGAGCCATATAAGCCATACCTTAGGCTGCATGCGATCGGGAGGAAGGCTGTTTAAAGGACGACGTGATTTTCGTTTTTCAGTCTCAGGCATTTATAGAGTGTGAGTGAGTTACCAAGGTGAATGTTCCCTAGGGATAAGTCAACTCAGGCAAGCCACCTTTCTTAGCTTATCTAAAATAACACAAGAAACTAATAAATAGCTATTTACGAAAGAAAAGCCACTGGCGATTAATTACAGCAAATCCATGTGGTCCAAGGCTCTGTTTTGTAGGCACCCCTGCCATGACTGCGCTTAAGAGAGATTCGAAGCCTCTGGCGGAGAGTCTTCCCAAATCTTTCTGACGGTTAAGCCACAAATACAGTGCCCTGCGACAAACCGCTTTCGGCATACCTTTAATCCGCTCTAACTTTAATTTTCCTGCAGGACTAATGCACTTTAAATTTAGAACCCACGTATTAATTGCTTCATCATCTTCTTCTAAAAGCATCCGTGAGTAGGCAGCTCCGCGTAGTGCGTCCCTACCCGATGCTTCAATCCATACAGGAATAACGGAAAGTCTAACCCTATTTCTAAAATAGGTGTGAGCTGCATTAGAGCGGTCCTCACGCCAAGAAATCCCTACTTCCCTAAGTGCTGTTTTTAATTCCTGCTTTTTTAGCGTAAGCAGTGGTCTAAGTAGTGTTGGAAAATGAGGCTCTTCGTACAAAGGTCTAGGAGCTGCAAGTCCCGCGGTACCACTACCTCGTGCGATACGCATAAACAGTGTTTCTGCTATATCATCCTGCTGATGCCCAAGCCAAAGTGTATTACTTTTTAATCCAGGCATTACTGAATTAAAAAAGCGAAACCGCTCATCACGTGCCATCGCTTCATTAGGTTTATCAGGTGGAGAAGCCCAGTATCCTGCCTTAAATTTAATACCTAACTCTTTAGCAACTGCCTTAGCAAAGCGTGCATCTTCCCTAGAAGCCTTTCCACGCAAGCGGTGATCAAAATGAAGTGCAGCTAAGTGTTTTCTTTTTTCAGGCCAGTGAGCCCAAATAAGCAGTAACAATGCAAGCGAGTCAGCCCCAGCAGAAAAAGCAACCGACCAAACATCCTTAGGTTTTGCTGCATTAGCCCAGGCAACCACCTTACTGTGAAGCTGGGCTTTAGGAATACGCTCAGCCAAAGCGAGTGCTTTTACTTTAAGATCATGTAAAGGAAATGACTTAGGCATGATCTTAAAACAAAAACCTAAAACGATTAATTAAACGCTAAGTACTCTTTTCCAAAGTAAGGAACGAGAGCCTGAGGAATTTTAACACGACCATCTGCTTGAAGATTATTTTCGATAATCGCTGCAAGAACGCGAGGAACTGCAAGTCCTGATCCATTGAGTGTATGCACTAATTCAGGACGACCCGTTTCTTTTGAGCGGAACCGGATCTGAGCACGGCGTGCTTGGAAGGATTCAAAATTACTGCAGCTAGAAACTTCTAACCAACGTTTCTGACCACCAGCCCACACTTCTAAGTCATACTTTTTTGACTGTGAAAATCCTAGATCTCCGCCGCACATCAGGAGTACGCGGTATGGTAATTCTAATTTTTTAAGTAAATTTTCTGCATCGAGTCTTAACTTATCTAATTCATCATAACTCGACGATGGGTGTACCCATTTTAACAGTTCTACTTTATCAAATTGATGTAAGCGATTTAACCCACGTACATCTTTACCGTGTGAGCCTGCCTCACGTCTAAAGCAAGGGGTGTAAGCACAGCGCTTAATTGGCAATTCTGCTTCATCAACAATTTCATCTCTGAAAAAATTGGTGAGTGGCACTTCAGCGGTTGGAACAGCAAATAAACGATCCGGTGTTGTCTCGTACATCTGCCCTTCTTTGTCTGGCAGTTGTCCCGTAGCGGTAGCACTCGCTGCATTAACAAAAATAGGAGGATTTACTTCAATGTACCCTGCCTTTGCATCTTCATCTAAGAAGAAACCTAAGAGAGCTCTCACGAGGCGTGCAGCATCACCAACATAGAATGGAAAACCAGCACCCGTTACTTTGGAGCCACGGTTAAAATCAAATAATTTATCAAACCCAGGAACATCATAGTGAGCGACAGCATGCGGTGATACTGCTGAAACATCTCCGTGCGTTGCATAGACTACATTCTCTTCAGGACTTGCTCCTTCTGGAACACTGGAATGAGGAATGTTTGGAATGGAGAGCATATGCTCACGCAGTGTCTCTTCGGTTTGCTTTAACGATACCTCTAATTCCTTAACCTGGGCTGAGACTTCCTTCATCTCTAAGACTTTTGCCTTAAATTCAGGTGAGCCTTTAGGCATAGCAGCCATCTCATTATTGGCAGCCTTTTGCTTTGAGCGCAGTGTCTCCACTTCTTGAAGCTTTGCACGCCACTCAGCATCAGCTGCGATGACAGGAGCTAAATCAACATCGAGATGTTTTTTAGCAATAGCTGCTCTTACGAGCTCTGGATTTTCACGGATTATCTTTGTATCGAGCATGGAAAATTACGATTTAGAGTTAATACCTTCGCGGATTTTCTTAAAACGAGAATAAACTTCTTTAACAGTAAGTAGCTTCAAATCTCCAACGGGAGCTTGAATAACAAAATGATTAGGAGCAGTCAGTGGATACGGTCCAAATAAACGTGGATCGGTGGGACCGAAAATAGCTAATACTTTTACACCTAAAGCTGCTGCTAAGTGCATCGGACCACTATCGTTAGTGATGACCCAGTCTGCTCGTTTAATGAGTGCTGGCAGTGAGACTAAACTTGTATTTCCCGTGAGGTTTAAAAACTGACTTGGAGGAAATGCCGAACGCTCATGGATGTACTCACTTCCTGCCCAAATTACTTTCCGTGTTTTATCTCTAATTAATAATTCGGTTAATTGCTTAAATCCACCCCACTTCTTTTCTTCACGGCGTGAATCAGGAAAAATAATAATAGGTTTTGTTCCTGTCTTACTATCAGCAAAAGTAAGGTTTAATTTTTCCGCAGATCTAAAATGTAAGTTCCCCTTAAGTTCAGGCTTAGCGTCTAAAATAGGGCAAAATTGTAGTAAGATATCAACTGCGTGACTTCTACGTCCACCCTCTGGCAGTGGTACTCTTTTTTTGTAAAATAAATGAGCGCCTTCTCTGCAGTCAGAACGACCTACTTTTAATTTACCGTGAGCGCGGGATGTCATTAATCCAGATCTCAATAAACCCTGAAAATCGAAGACATAATCAAACTTAGTCTTACGCACTTCTTTCATGAGTTTAAGAAACCCTTTAGTTCCACCGTGACGGTCGAAAACGTAAACGCAGTCTACGGCGTCACAGGCCCGAACGATCGGTGCAAACACATCTCTTACAATCCATGAAATCCTTAAGTCTTTGCACTGCGCTTTTAAGGAAGTAGCTACTTGAAGCCCATGCACAATATCCCCTAAGGAGGAAGGCTTGATGATGAGCAGTTCGGTCATAGGAATGGAGACTAAAAAATGAATATAATAAAGATACGTAAGTCAGTCCAAATCATTTTTTAAGGCTTTGCAGAGCCCCCCGACTTCTCCAGCTTAGTAACCGTATGGTTTTCACCCTCCTTAAGGTCCTTGGTTGGATTATTGCCCTTACACCGGAGTGGATTCTACATGCCCTGACGCTCGTTATCGCTGAACTGATCTACTGGGCATCCCCTAAACGTAGGAGACTCATCTTATCCAATCTCCACCACGTCTACCCAGATAAACCAGGTATCTGGCATACGAAAATGGCAAAAACATGCCTAAGACGTCTCACGGAGACGGGTTTCTTATCACTTGCGACACCCTATTTAAGCGAAAAGCGCATTCGAAAAATAGCTCACTTATCAAACAATTATAAGACCTGGCTTACCCAAACCAGTGCAAAGACAAAGGATGAACAAAAGCCGGTCGTATACGTAGGCATGCACTTGGCTTTGTGGGAAAGCCTAACCTGGCTCCCCCTCTTAAGTCCTGTAAAAATACCGGAATACGGAATCATTTTCAGACCTCTTGATAGCGAAAAAGCAGACGACTATGTTCGTACGACTCGTGGCAGGTTTGGAATGAAGCTACTTTCGCGAAAAGAAGGATTTGCCCAAGCGATGCGTATTTTACGCGATAAAGGCTGTATCGGTATTCTGATTGATCAAAACGCAGGTATGCAGGGAGCTCTCACTACCTTTTTAGGCCGTGTTTGCTCCACCACAGAATTACCTGCAGTTTTAGCGACTAAGTTTAACGCCGATATCCGCACGTTCTTCCCGCGAAGAACTGGTTTCTGGCGTGCAACCTTTGATTCAGAACCGATCATCCATGACGGAACGTCTCAAGGAATCACGATTGCCATCAATCAGTGGTTAGAAAAAGCACTCGAAGATGAAAATTTATCAGCAGCTTGGCTATGGGGTCATGACCGCTGGCGTCATCAAGACACGCCAAGTAAACGTCTACGCTTAGAAAGTAAGCGCGATTTACTAAGCGATGAACTAAAGCTACGTAACTTAGAAAACCTACCGCGTAATACACGGCTTTGGATTCGGATGCCAAACTGGTTAGGAGATGTCGTCATGGCCTTACCGTTAATTCGCGCAATCCGTAAAGCACGCCCTGATGCAGAAATTCATCTCTTAGCGAAAGGTAGCTTTGCTCACTTACTGGATAAAGTAGGATGTGCTGACTATGTGCATGCGCTGCCAAAACAAAATGTAAGTTATTTTAAATCTTTTTGGCGCTTAAGAAAAACCTATCCCGATGTATGGATTTGTTTAACCAATTCAGTGCGAGGCGATATTGAAGCTTGGCTTACACGCTGCCCACAACGCTTCGGTATTAAACGTGTTTCTAAGTCACGTCCTCTTTTAACTCATACCTTTAACGTTCCCGCTGATTTTGATGAATCAAAACATCATCAAATAGAATTATGGAATCAGTTCCTAGCCCATTTTGGATTACTAGAAAATCCCGTCACGACACCTATTTTTAGCACAGCACATAACGCTCAAGGCCCAATCGCTTTACTCCCTGGATCAGAAAATTCACCTGAAAAACGCTGGCCTGTAGACTATTTCAGAAAATTAATTCAACTACGCCCTACTGATCAGTTTGTTATCTTGGGTACACCAACTGATGTACCAATCGCAGATGCGATAGCAGCTAACATGGATAACCGCGTTACAAATCAGTGCGGAAAGACAACGCTACTTGGATTTGCTGAAGAATTATCCAAATGCCGACTTGTGATCAGTAATGATTCAGGCGGTTTACATCTTGCTAACGCGCTAGGAGTACCAGTCATTGGACTGTATGGACCAACTAATCCAGTGAGAACAGGTCCTGTGTTCTCTAGTCCATTTATTCTCGCTCAACCAGAGGGCTGCCCTGCTACTGGTGGTAAGCCACTGAGTGAACTAACGCCTGAAGCCGTAAATGCTCTGATTTTAACTTAGAAAAGGCCCGTATCTTGCTCGTACACTAAAATATTGCTGCCTCCTTGGAACGTATCATTAAATAGTCATCTTCCCCGTGCCTCTTCTTACTGTTACCAACTTAAAGACTTACTTTCATACCCGAAGTGGCATTGTGAAAGCAGTAGACGGTGTAAACTTTAACATAGAACGTGGTGAAACGCTTGGGATTGTAGGAGAATCAGGTTCAGGCAAATCAGTTACCTGCTACTCCATGATGGGGCTCATTGCACAGCCTCCTGGAAAAATTGAATCTGGTACCGCTATTTTTGATGGCATTGATTTATTAAACTGCAGTCCCGCTCAAGCCCGTTCAATTCGTGGGAAACGTATATCGATGATCTTTCAAGATCCGATGACTTCCCTTAATCCCTATCTTAAAATAGGAGAGCAATTAATTGAACCGCTACTCATCCACGAAAAAATCAGTAAAACCGATGCGCTAAAACGCGGCATTGAAATGCTTGAAGCTGTAGGCATCCATGATGCGAAAAATCGCATTAATCAGTACCCGCATGAATTTTCCGGTGGTATGCGTCAGCGAGTGATGATTGCAATGGCACTGATCACAAAACCAGAACTCTTAATCGCAGACGAACCAACGACAGCGCTCGATGTAACCGTACAAGCTCAAATCTTAGAACTCATTTCTAAGATGAAAAAAGAGTTAAACATGGCGGTTATTTTTATCACACACGATTTAGCGGTTGTTTCCGGCTTATGTGACCGTGTTCAAGTGATGTATGCAGGGCGCATTGTTGAGACAGCACCTACGCGTTCTATTTTTTATACACCTAGACATCCTTACACGAAGGGTCTTCAAAAATCGATCCCAGCGAATCAGCCTAAAGGAAAAGACTTATATACAATCAAAGGGCTACCACCGGATGTTTCTAAGCCACTGCCCAGCTGCGCATTCGCGTCTCGGTGTGAATTTGCAACAGAGCGCTGCTTAGTAGAACCAATGCCACTCTCTGTCGATAACGAGGGACATTCCCACACGTGTTTGCGTGTTCACTTAAACGAAATTTAATCCCGTGGCTGAAACCATTTTAGAACTTCAAA